>OAUV01000712.1_pt1 | contig 28295 bp, 23 predicted proteins | sample 1516841 | NCBI WGS metagenome assembly OAUV01 (sample SAMEA2580044, study PRJEB22360) | human gut metagenome | biome: human gut; feature: human-associated habitat; material: faeces | place: Denmark | collected 2008/2010 | reverse complement strand
TATTTTTCATTATTTATTTTCAATTTATTTAATTTATGTTATAATAGGTATTGGAGGTAACTATGAAATTCAAAGAAATTCAACTTACATTAATCGATCAACAAATTTTAAAAAGTTACAGTACACTACTAGAAGGCTTAGAAAAATATTTAGGATATGGTTATGAAATTGTATTGCATAGCTTAGATAGTTATGAACACTCAGTCATAAATATAGTAAACGGTGAACATACTGGCCGTAAGATAGGGGCTCCTATTACAGACAAAGCGTTAGAAATGCTTAGTCGTTTAAAAGATAGCGGTGAATCAAGTGAAACTTACTTTTCTACAAACGCTAAAGGTGAACCATTAAAAAGTACTACTATTGCAATTCGTGGTGAAAATAATAGAATTATTGGATTATTATGTATGAACTATTATATGAATATTAGTTTAAACGATTTTATTCAATCTTATGTTCCTAAAAAACAAGAAGAAGTACAAATCAAATCTGTTACTGAAACTTTTGCAAGTAACGTAGATGAAATGATTTTATCTACTTTGGAATATGTAAAGAACGAAGTATACGAAGATTCTTCAATTTCATATTCTAATAAAAACAAGGCTATAATTTCTCAATTATATGATAGGGGTATTTTCCAAATAAAAGATTCTGTTCCAAAAATTGCAGACGAATTAAACATTTCAAAAAATACTGTATATTTACATTTGCGCAATTTATCGCCTCAAGGAAATTAATAAAAACACCTAAGATACTATTCTCTTAGGTGTTTTTATTAATTAAAATTTTTTAATCAATTCGGAAGCAAAACTCTAACGTTTTGCTTCTATTTTTCCTTCTTTAATTCTTAAAGATACATCACACATCTTTGCTAGAGTAGGTGAATGGGTTACCAAAATAACACATTTATGATGAATATGTGCTAAATCTAAGAAAGTATTCATGATCTCTATTGAATTCTTTTCATCAAGGTTACCTGTGGGTTCATCACAAAGGATCAAATCGACTTCTCTTGCAATAGCACGTGCAATCGCAACTCTTTATTGTCCTCCTGATAGTTGTCGAATATCTCTTTTACATTCATCTTTGGAAAGTCCAAGTTGTTCAAGAATAGATAAACAATATTCTTTTTTATCTTTTCTTTTGATCCCTGCAATTTCTAAAGCAGACATAACATTTTCTAAAGCATTCATATAGTAAATGAGGTTATATGATTGAAAGACAATAGAGGTATCTTCTCGACGATATTTATTTAAACCTATTTCTTGAATATCTTTTCCTTTGAATAAGACTTTTCCTTCATCTGGTTTATCTAAACCAGATGAAAGTGAAAGAGTTGTTGTTTTCCCACTTCCACTCGCACCAACAACAGCATATATTTTACCTTTTCCAAATGAATAAGAAGCATGTTCTAAAATTTTATTTTTTTCTTTACCATCTTGATAACTATAGCTTACATTTTCTAATTCTAATAACTTTTCCATCTTAACCTTCCTTTCTAGATAAGATTTGTCTAGGTGTAAGTCTTAATACATAGGCTGCAGGTACAGCAATAGAAACAATACAGATTGCTGCTGTAACACCGGCAAGTTGAACGACATTTTCACCTGTAATTGAAACATCTAATTCTTGATTTGATGGTCCTTGAATCATATTTCCTAGGAAATTTTCTTTTGTTTGTTTATTAGTTTTTTGTTGATGATCATTTGGTTGATCACCTTTTTGATCCATTTGCATGACATTTAAAGAAGAACTACTTTCTAACATATTACCCATATAATGAGATGTTAATTGTCCTGTACCTAAAGAAATCACAAAAGCAACTACTGCAATTAAACCTATTTCAATAAGTTGTTGAGCAATAATTTTAACTTTACTTTGTCCAAGTGATAAAAGAACACCAATTTCATAATATCTATTTCTAATTGTTAGAGCTAAGATTAAACAAAGAATTGCACTACCAGCAATCACTACGATCCATACAAACATCTTTGCGAATGATTGCATACTTTCAAGAGAAGAAGCATTTTGTTGATAAAGAAGATTATTGGCATCTAATGAGAATGTATCAAAATCAATATCACTTTTCTTTTTCGCAAGTTCTACAAAAGCTTCTGCATTTTCTGGATCATCTAAATAATAAATTGCTGATGTAATGTTTTTACTACTTCCAGTAAGTGTTTGTCCAACTGATAAATCAGTATAAATCGTGTTTACTGGATTATTGAAATGGGCACCACCAATTTCATTTGTTGATTGAATTTCATAAATACCTACAATTGTAAGTTCTTGAATAATTGTTTCATCATTAACTGTGGTTATAATAGTAAAAGTATCACCAACACTTAAATCATTATCACTTGCAAGATTGGTTTCAATGACACAGTTATTTGTATTTGCATCATCACTTGTAAGCAAACGACCATCTGTTAAGGTATAATTACTGTTTGTAAATGAATCTAAATATTCCATTGTAGTATTAGCACTGATCGTAAAATCACCTTGATTTGAAGCTTGTTCTGGTTGATCATTTGGCTTATTTGTATCTTGTTGATTATTACTATTATCCGATTCAGTTTCTACCGCTGAAATAGAATCACTATCAGCTGATGTAGATATTTGATAATTATAACTTTCTACATACTTTAAATCTTTTAAACTATCTGCCATGGTTGTTGTTAATGATGTCTCATTACTTACGGCTTCACCTGGTTCTCTATTTTTCATCATGTTTCTAAAATCAACAAAAAGAGTTACATCGTTTCCTAAACTACTACGAATTTGATCCATTGATTTTTGTGTTGCTGATTGAATGGATAAACCAGCAATGACGAGATTGGTAATAACGACAATTATTACAAATAATAAAATCGTTTTTCCTATGTTTTTCTTTAAACTTAAAAGTGCGTTTTTTATCATACTTTCTACCTCCATCTTCAATATAAAGAAAAAGTATATCCATAAAACAGAATAATTATGTAAAAAAAAAGGGGTATACATTATATATTTTATTGCTTTTCTTATTATTTAAAGTTACCCTTATAAAGAAAGAGAAGGGATAAAATATGAAATTAGATAATTTGGCTATAGGAAAAAGTGCTGTAATTGTCTCTGTAGGAGGAACAGGAGCATTAAGACAACACTTTTTAGATATGGGACTTATCCAAGGTGTAGAAGTAACCATGGTAAAATATGCACCAATGGGGGATCCTATTGAAATTAAAATACATGATTATGAGCTTACTTTAAGGAAAGAAGATGCTCAAAAAATAGAAGTTAAAGAAATTACTAAAAAAGAAGAGTTAAAAAATGAAAACATTATTTTTAAATATAAAAAACATCCAGGGTATGGTGAATCAAGTTACGATAAAATCAATAATCACCAAATCTATCATGAAAGTGATCTACTTACTTTTGCCTTAGTTGGTAATCAAAACTGTGGTAAAACAACTTTATTTAATCAACTAACTGGTTCTAATCAACATGTTGGTAATTTTCCAGGAGTCACTGTTGATCGTAAAGATGGTGTGATTAAAGGCTACAAAAATACCCTTATAACGGATCTACCAGGAATTTATTCGATGTCACCTTATAGTAGTGAAGAAATCGTGACTAGAAATTTCTTATTAAAAGAAAAACCAAAAGCAATCATTAATATTGTTGATGCAACAAATATTGAAAGAAATCTTTATTTAACAATGCAACTATTAGAACTCAATATGCCTATGGTTGTTGCTTTAAATATGATGGATGAAATGTCAGGAAATGGGGGAACAGTTCTTATTAATGAACTAGAAGATCATTTAGGAGTACCTGTCGTTCCTATTTCAGCCGCTAAAGGAGAAGGTATTGATGAATTGGTCAGTCATGTTTTACATGTTGCTTATTATCAAGAAAAACCTCAATTTTTACAATATTTTGATAATCAAGCTCTTGATCGTTGTATTAATGCAATTGAACATCTTATTGAAGATCATGCAAAAAAAGCAAGAGTTCCTTTACGTTTTGCAGCAAGTAAACTTGCAGAAAATGATTCTCTTTTATTAGAACAACTTGATTTAAGTCAAAATGAAAAGGAAATTTTAGAACACATTCGCAAACAGCTTGAAGAAGAAAGTAGTCTTGATTGTTCAGCAGCTATTGCTAGTGATCGTTTTCATTCAATCATTAATATTTGTAGACAAACTGTGAAAAAACCTCATGAAAGTAAAGAAAGATTAAGAAGTCAAAAAATTGATCAATTTTTAACTGGAAAATATACAGGTATTCCCGCCTTTATTGGAATTATGGGTATCGTTTTCTTTTTGACCTTTAATGTTATTGGTTCTTTTTTACAAGGCATCTTAGAAAATGGTGTATCTGTTGTAACAAATTATGTTGATACTCTTCTAACCCAAGCACAAATCAATGTAGCTTTACATTCTTTGATTATAGATGGAATTTTTAATGGGGTAGGAACTGTTTTAAGTTTCTTACCAATTATTGTTACTTTATTTTTCTTCTTATCTATTTTAGAAGATAGTGGTTATATGGCTCGTGTTGCTTTTATTATGGATAAACTCCTTAGAAAAATTGGACTTTCTGGACGAAGTATTGTCCCTATGTTGATTGGATTTGGATGTACAGTACCTGGCGTTATGGCAAGTCGTACACTTTCTTCAAGAAGAGATCGACAAATGACAATTATTCTAACACCTTTTATGTCATGTTCAGCAAAACTTCCAATCTATGCTTTCTTTACCTCTGTCTTTTTCCCAGGTAAGGGCGCATTCGTTATGATTTTCTTATATATTTTTGGTATTTTGACTGGTATTATTTTTGCTTTGATTTTAAAAGGATCCCTTTTTAAAGGTGAACCTGTTCCTTTTGTCATGGAACTTCCAAACTATCGTATGCCTGGCGCTAAAAACGTCCGTCAATTATTATGGGAAAAAGCCAAAGATTTCTTACAACGTGCTTTTACTGTCATCTTTGTAGCCACAATCATTATTTGGTTCTTACAAACCTTTGATTTAAGATTTAATATCGTCGCAGAATCTAAAGAGAGTATTCTAGCCATTCTCGCTGGATATATCACTCCAATCTTTAACCCATTAGGATTTGGTGATTGGCGCATTTCAACAGCCCTTATTTCAGGTTTTATGGCAAAAGAAAGTGTTGTTTCGACATTATCTATTCTTTATGGTTCAACCCAATCATTGTTGATGTCACTTACAACACCAGCTGCTTTATCTTTACTTATTTTCTGTTTACTTTATACTCCTTGTATTGCAGCGATTGCTGCAATCAAAAGAGAACTTAATGGGAAATGGGCATTGATTGTTGTCTTTGGACAATGCCTTATTGCTTGGCTTGCCTCTTTTGTTGTGTATCATTTGATTTTATTGGTATTTTAGTATTGTAACATCAGTTTTTGCATTGTAACAATTAGATTGTTACAATGCAATTTTTATTATTACAACAAAAAAACAGATCCAAGGGAACGGAAAAGATCTGCTTTTTACTATTATCTATTATTATTTTTTAAAAAGGGAAATTGATAATTAAGTTTTGAGTTTAAGTAAGTGCTTGTTCCTCCTTTCGTGTATTATCATAGATAAGTTTTATGAACTTTATTTAACTTTTTCATGTTACTTTCTTGTTTGTTTTGTCAAAAATTATGGGATAAAAAAATGCAACGTTAAATAACATTGCATTTTTAAATTGCTTTAATATTTTGGTGTTAATTCTACATACATATCTTTGTATTGTTTTGCGCTTTGTTGCCAAGAAACATCTTTATTCATATCACGAACAACCATTTCATCCCAATATTTTCTATTTTCAAAATAAAGTGTTTTAGCACGATTGATTGCATCATAAAGAAGTCCACTTTCATAACGATCAAAGGTAAAGCCATTACCTGTATTATCAAATAGATTATAAGGTTGAACAGTATCTTTAAGTCCACCTGTTTCTCTTACAATTGGGATAGAACCATATCTCATACTAATAAGTTGTGTAAGTCCACAAGGTTCAAATCTTGATGGTACCAGTAAAGCATCGCAGCCTGCATAAATATTGTGGGCGACATTTTCATTGTAGGCAATATATGCACAGAAGTTTCCTTTATATTTATTTTCATAATAACGGAAAGCATCTTCATACATCGCATCACCTGTACCTAAAACAACAACTTGTGTATGTTCATCCATAATACTTGGAATAACATCATTAACAAGATCAAGGCCTTTTTGATTTGTAAGACGCGAAATAAGTCCGATAACAATTTTATGATCATCAACTTCTAATCCTAAGGATTCTTGAAGTGTTTTTTTATTCGCTTTTTTATTCTTGATAACAGATTGGCTATCATATTGAGCAGCTAAAAGTTTATCTGTTGCTGGATTCCAAATATCTGTGTCAATACCATTAACAATTCCTAAAATCTTACTACTATGATATCTTAAATGTTCTTCAAGACCTTCACCATACTCTTCTGTTTGAATTTCTCCAGCATACGTATTACTTACTGTTGTTAATTTATTACAATAAGTGATACCACCTTTTAACATATTCGCATCTAACCAATTTTGTGTCATACAATCTTTATTGAAGACATAATCAGGAAGATCTGACCAATATTGAATTGTTTTTCGATCATAGATACCTTGGAATCTTAAGTTATGAATTGTAAGAACAGCACCTGCACGTCCTACATTTGTATCTTTAAAGCTTGTTCTTAAATAAAGAGGAACTAAAGCTGCTTGCCAATCATGACAATGTACAATATCTGGTGTCCAATTTAAATAATTAAGTGCCGCAAGAGCTGCTTTACTAAAATAACAGAACTTAGGAATATCATCGATAAGATTCGTATATGGATTTCCCCACGAGAAGAATTCATCATTATCGATAAAATCATAAACAACACCATCTTCTTGATATTCCATAATACCTACATAATATTGTTTTCCATCTGCACATAGCTCCATATAAAATGATCCTTTATATTCCATCTTTTCTTGGAACTTTTGAGGAATACATTTATATCTAGGAATAATAACTTTAACATCCATATTTAATTTAGCTAAACTCTTTGGAAGAGCTGACATAACATCCCCTAATCCACCCGTTTTTACAAATGGATAACATTCTGAACCAATAAAGGCAACACTTCTACGAGGTCCTAAATCAATTGGTTGAGATTTTTCAACAGGAACTTCTTGAATAACTTCTGTTGGTTTAGCTTCAACAGGTGTTTCACTTTTTACAGATTTTGGTTTAGCAGTTGTTGTTTTTTTACTTGTAGCTGTTGTTGATTTAGCAGTTGTTGTCTTTTTAGTAGTCGCTTTCTTAGCATGCGCTGTTTTTACAGCTGGTGCTGATTCAGCAACAACTTTTTCACTTGTTTCTTTTGGTTGAACAGTTGTCTTTGGTGTTGATTCAACAATATCAACTTTTTTTGGTACTTCTACTGGTTTGACTTCAGTTACCTTTTCACTGGTAACTGATGCCGATTTAACAACCGTATTGGCCTTTACACCCGTTGTTCTTTTTTTATTGGCTATTGTTGTTCTTTTCTTACTTTTTTGAACTGTTTTTTTACTCATACTTTCTTCTCCCATCTTTAAAATAATATCATGTTTAAAACTCTAACTTCATCATTTTCTCTTATTAACATCTCCTATTATAGTCATTAGAATTTGCGATTTTTGTATCTTTTTAATATTTTATACATACAAAAATTCTTTCATTTCAATTTACTTTCATATTCAAAATGTCCTTTTAATTATTGTACCATAATCAATGAATGTTGTTTATATAAAAGGTATTTATTATGCACAAAAAAACAGATCCAAGGGAAGGGAAAAGATCTGCTTTTTACTATTATCTATTATTATCTTTTTTAAAAAGGGAAGTTTATAATTAAGTTTTGTTTAAGTAAGTTCTTGTTCCTCCTTTCGTGTATTATCATAAAGAAGAAATATGAACTTTATTTGACTTTTTGATGTTTCTTCTTTGGTTGTTTTGTCAAAAATTATGTGATACCATTATTTCAAACAATGCACCTTTTGGTGTTTTTTATTATAGAGGGAGGGTAATCTATGAATAAAACACAAGATTTTACGAAAGGAGTTATTTGGAAACAATTACTTTTTTTCTTTTTTCCAATATTAATTGGGAGCTTTTTTCAACAACTATATAATACCGTTGATACCATTATTGTTGGTCAAGCTTGTGGGACAAATGCTCTTGCTGCTGTTGGTTCAACAGGGAATTTGACAAACTTAGTTGTTAACTTCTATGTTGGTTTATCAACTGGAGCTTCTGTTGTTATTGCTCAATATTATGGAGCTCATAATAAAGATAAGATACATCAAGCAGTCCATACTTCATATATGCTTGCTATTGTTAGTGGAATTATCATGATGCTTTTTGGTTTATTCTTTTCTTATCAATGTTTAGATGCTATTGGTGTTCCTCATGATATTTTAAATGATGCCAGTCTTTATATGAGACTTTACTTTTTAGGGATGATTCCTGGAGCTATTTATAATATTGGTTCAGGAATTTTAAGAGCTGTAGGAGATAGTAAAAGACCACTTTATTATTTAATTATTTGTAGTATTGTTAATGTTGTTTTTGATTTTGTTTTAGTTGTTATTTTACATAAAGGTATTGCTGGGGCAGCGATTGCGACTTTTATTGCTCAAACAGTATGTGCTATTTTAGTCACAATTCAACTAATGTTTTCTAAAAATGTCTATCAACTTACATTATCAAAAATTAAATTTCATTTACCTGTATTAAAGAAAATTGTCCAAATTGGAGCTCCTGCTGGAATTCAATCAACAATGTATAGTATCGCCAATATCGTCTTACAAACACATATTAATGCCTTTGGAACTCAAACTATTGCTTCATGGTCAGTCTATGTAAAGATTGATGCTTTATTTTGGATGGCTATGGCAGCCATTGGTGCCGCCATTACAACTTTTGTAGGACAAAACTATGGTGCTCATCTTTATGATCGTATTCAAAAAGGAGCGAAAACAGCTTTAGCGATTGCCTTAACAATGGCAGTTTCTTTAAGTGTGATCTTATGTTTTGGGGGAAGTTATATTACAAAACTCTTTTCATCTGATCCAGCCATCATTAATCAATGTCAAAGTTTAATACTCTTTTTAATGCCTTTCTATTTTTCTTACTGTTGTGTAGAAATTTTTTCTGGAACAATGAGAGGTTGTGGGGAATCTTTTAAACCAATGCTTCTTGTCTGTATTGGTATTTGTGTTTTGCGTGTTGCTTGGGTAACCTTTATTTCTCCTCATTATCCAACATTAAAAGGTGTTGTTATTTCTTATCCAATCACTTGGTTTACAACTTCCTTTCTCTTTATTATTTATTATAAACATTTTAAAAAAGATCATTTTGGAGCATAGTTATGCGACGAACAGAACGAGAAATTACAGATTTAAATAAAAGAAATCATTGAAAATAATCAATGTTGCCGTTTAGATTTTATAGATCAAAGCAGTGTTTTGTTCATTTAAATTATTGTTATACTTATAATAATAAACATTCATGTTGCAAAAGTAGGAAAGAAACTCGATTTAATATATTTCGTTGAAAGAAAAACATCATGTCAATATTCTATGAAATATCAAAATATTATGGGAAAAGGTCATATTGAATTGATAGAAGATAAGGAAAAAAGAAGTTAGAATTACAATTAATCATGAAAAATGTAGCGGGTAAAGAAGTCGTATTTAATGATCAAAAGGTAAGTAATGTTGCTATTATGAAATTAATTGTAGATACACTAACTTGTATTCTGCTCTAGGAAGGGTAATGGCATACCCCTATCTTGCACTACGAACTATCATAAATGAACTTGTCTGCCAACAATGTTGGCAGGTAACAATAATCCCCTGTCTTTAGACATGAGGAGAACATTCATATAATGATTAAAAAACAAATCAATTAAAAACCGCACATTGTGCGGTTTCACATATTATAAATCTACTCCATAATCACTTACAACAACTTGTCCTGTAAGTGGTGCTGCATCATCACTTGCTAAGAAAAGTGCTACTTTTGCAACATCTAAAGGACTACAAGGTTGAAGTGTTAAATCACTATGAGCTGACATAGCACCCATCATTTTCATATCCATTGTATCAGGTGTTAATCCTGCTGCCATATCTGTTGTAATACTTCCTGGACAGATAACATTACATCTAATTTTTTCTTTAGCAAAACGCATTGCTGCATGTTTTGTTACCCCAATAATTGCTGCTTTAGTAGATACATAAACAGCACCACCTGCACCATATTGTCCAGCAACACTTGAGATATTAACAATAGAAGCTCCACTTTTCATCACTTTTAAAGCTTCTGACATACAATACATTGTTCCTTTTTGATTAATATCAATAACTCTATTTAAATCATCATAATCAATTTGATCAATTGCATTTAATCCTTTATCTAAAACACCTGCATTATTAATTAAAATATCTAATTGACCAAAAGTTTCAACTGTTTTACTTACTAAGTTTTTAACATCACCCACTTTAGAAATATCAGTAGGAACACATAAAACAGTTCCTCCTGCTTCTTCAATTTCTTTTGCTGCTTCTTCTAAGACTTGTTGACGTCTTGCTGAAATAACAACTTTTGCTCCTTCACTTGCAAACAATTTAGCGATTTCTTTACCTACGCCAGCATTTCCTCCTGTAATAATTGCCACTTTATTATCCAATTTTCCCATAAAAAATCCTCCTAGATATATAGTAACATATGTAAGCGCTTAACTCTATCTTTTTCATATCCCAAAATTGTATGTGAGTATACCATATTTTTACAATTAAATCAGTTAATTGATCCACTGTATGTCCATCAATAACGTTATTCCTTTTCAAATAAATTCCTAATACAATTAAAATAAAAATTTCACTCAATAAATCCACTGCAATCATCTTTTTTCTCCTATCATTTTGTATAAAAAAAGTATATACTTTTACTGATATTTATATAAATACGCACTTTGAAGTGATATAGTTTCTTCAAAGAAACCATGGGAAAGGAAATATATGAGAAAAAAAGTCTTTGGTGTTTTACAAAGAATAGGACGTAGTTTTATGTTACCTATTGCTGTTCTTCCAATTGCAGGGATGTTTTTAGGAATTGGAAGTTCACTTACAAATGAAGCAACGATTGCTTCACTTGGTATGGAAAGTATTTTGGGAAATGGAACAATTTTAAATCAAATATTAACGTTATTAATGGCTGTTGGACAAACTATTTTTGATAATCTACCGTTAATTTTTGCCGCTTCTGTTGCTTCAGGAATGGCTAAGAAATCAAAAGAAGTCGCTGTTTTATCTTCGATTATTGCTTTTTTTGTGATGCATTCAACAATTCATAGTTTACTTACTTTTAATGGTGTTATTAATGGTAATAAAGTTTTAGTTGATGCCGTAGATGGAACATTGATAAATGTATGTGGACAAATGTCACTACAAATGGGCGTATTTGGTGGGGTTATTGTTGGTTTAGGTGTGAGTTATTTACATAACCATTTCTATCAAATTCAATTACCTAATTTTTTGTCTTTCTTTGAAGGAGAAAGATTTGTCCCAATTATTTCAACAATTGTTTATATTTTTATTGGTTTTTTAATGTTTTATATTTGGCCTAGTATTCAATCAAGTATCTTTAAGATTGGACAATTGATTGCCAGTAGTGGTTATGGAGGTACTTTTGTTTATGGAATTGTTAAACGAGCTCTTGTTCCTTTTGGTTTACACCATGTTTTCTATACGCCTTTTTATCAAACCGCTATTGGGGGATCAATGGAAGTTAATGGGGTCTTGGTTCATGGTGCTCAAAATATTTTCTTTGCTCAATTAGCTGATCCAAACCTAAAACATTTCAGTGTTGAAGCAGCAAAATATTTCTCTGGTGAATTTATGATTATGATTTTCGGTTTACCAGGTGCTGCTTTAGCGATGTATCAATGTGCTAAAGATGAATCAAAAAAAGTTGTAAGAAGTCTCTTTTTATCAGCGGCTCTTACCAGTATATTGACTGGAATTACTGAACCGATTGAATTCGCCTTTATCTTTGTAGCACCTATGTTATTTGTAGTGGATGTCTTTTTAGCGGGTACGGCTTTTGTTTTAGCACAAGCTTTAAGAGTGACAATTGGCTTTACTTTTTCTTGTGGTTTGATTGATTTTGTTATTTTTGGGGTATTACAAGGCAATAGTAAAACTCATTGGATTTTTATTGTAATCTTTGGGCTTATTTATTTCTTCCTATATTATTTTTCATTCCGTTTTTTAATTAAGAAATTTGATTTAAAAACACCAGGAAGAGAAGATGATAATAAATTAACGATTTTTAATAAAAAGAAAATGGATTATTCTTTTGATCAATCCTTAATTGATCCTCAAGTTCAAATGATTCTTAAAGGATTAGGTGGTCGCCATAACTTTACAGAGCTAGATTGTTGTATTACGCGATTACGTGCAACCTTACAAGAACCTGAATTAGTAAGTGAAGCTTCTTTAAAACAAGCAGGGGCTGCAGCTGTATTATTACAGGGAAATGCAATTCAAATTATTTTTGGTCCTAAAGCTTCTTCTTTAAAAACAAAGATTGATGATTATCTTGAAAACGTCCCCGAAGCTTATGATGAAGAAAAAACAATTGTTTATCATACAACAGATTTAGAAATTGGGAATATTGTTGATGGCGAAGTTTTACCAATTGAAGATTGTAGTGATGATATCTTTGCCCATAAACTTCTAGGAGATGGTTTAATGATTCGCCCTCTTCATGGTGTAGTGGTTTCTCCTTGTGATGGAACGATTTCCATGCTTTATCCTACAAAACATGCTATTGGTATAGAATTGGATAATGGAATGGAATTATTGATTCATTTTGGTATTAATACCGTAAAATTAAATGGACAAGGGTTTGAACTTCTTGTTAAAATAAATCAAAAGGTCAAAAAAGGAGATCTTTTATGGAATGCAGATTTGCATTATATTAAAGAAAATGCGGTAGATGATTGTCTTTTAATGATCGTAACCAAAGGACAAGGGTCTCTTGAAAAGATTTATGGAAATAAAAAAATTGGCGAAACAGTTTTAAAAATAAGAGAGTAGGTGAACAAAATGTATCAAGTCTTAAAAATATTAAATAATAATACCATTCTTGCTAAAGAAGGTAATAATGAAATTATTATTTTGGCTAAAGGAATTGGTTTTGGTAAAAAAGTAAATGATCATTTTGAAATTCCACCTCAAGCTAAAAAATATATGATGCAAAAAAACTATCAAGCCAAAGATAAGTTAAAGAAAGTTATTGATTATATTAATCCGGTTTATTTAGAAATTGCGGCTGAAATCATCAAAGAAGCAACTAATAAATTTCAAAAAGTAAATCATGATATTCTTATTCCACTTGCTGATCATATTCATTTTACAATCAAACGTATGGATGAAAATATCATGCCTAGTAATCCATTTACTTATGATATACGACTTCTTTTCCCTGATGAATATGAAGTTGCTTTAAAATCAAAAGAAATAATTAAATCTTTTATTAATAAAGAAATCAACAATGATGAAGTAAGTTTCATTACTTTACATATTCACTCGGCAATTTCTTCTAATAAAGTAGGAGAATCCATGGAAGCTGCTCGTATTGTTCATGAAAGTATTATTAAATTACAAACGGATTTAAATATGAAAATTGATATTGAATCTATTTCTTATGCCCGTTTAATGAATCATATTAAATTCCTAATCATTCGTTTAAATACTAATGAACAATTACAAATGGATATTAGTGAATTTACAAAAAATAAATTTCCTTTTGCTTATGAACAAGCAATAAGAATGTGTGATAATTTATCAAAGGTACTTCATAAAGAATTACCAGAATCAGAAGTTGGTTATCTTGCTTTACATTTGGAAAGAATTTTATCAAGTGCATTTCAAAATTAGGAGGAAACTCCTTTTTTTATTTATTGATAAATTGTGATTGTTTTATATTATATTTTATTCTTTTCATTATTTTTTGTATGATAAAAAATAATGAAAGAACATAAAAATGTAAAAAATGATTGACGCTTACATTTTTTGGTGTTAGTATAGCAATGTAATTAAATTGAATATTCAATAGTGTGTAACTTTAAGTAGGCATTAACTATTTTAAAAAAGAGCAATAGCTTTATTGTATCTTCTTTTAAATAGTTGGCCTACTTTTTTGTTATTCAATGTTAATTAAAGAGAGGGAGGAAAAATATGGTAGGAATTATTCTTGCAAGTCATGGTGAATTCGCTAATGGAATTTTACAATCTGGTTCTATGATTTTCGGTGAACAAAAAGATGTAAAAGCTGTGACTTTACAACCAAGTGAAGGTCCTGATGATTTAAGAGCAAAAATGGAAGAAGCTATTTCCACTTTTGAAAATCAAGACGAAGTTCTTTTCTTAGTTGATTTATGGAGTGGTACTCCTTTCAACCAAGCAAACTTATTACTTAACGGTCATGAAGATCATTGGGCAATCGTTACTGGGTTAAATTTACCAATGCTTATTGAAGCATATGCAATGCGTATGTCTACTGACAGCGCACATGAAATCGCAACTCATATCTGTGAAGTTGCTAGAGACGGAGTTAACATTCGTCCAGAAGAATTAGAACCTAAAAAGGAAGAAGCAGTAAAAGATGAAAAACCAGCACCTGCTGGGGCTATTCCTGAAGGAACTGTTCTTGGAGATGGACATATTAAATATGTCTTAGCTCGTGTTGATACACGTTTATTACATGGTCAAGTAGCTACTACTTGGACAAAATCAACTCAACCAACTCGTATCATTGTTGTATCTGATGCAGTATCTCAAGATGCATTACGTAAACAAATGATTGAACAAGCTGCACCACCAGGTGTTAAAGCAAACGTTGTACCAATCAAAAAGATGATCGAAGTCGCTAAAGATCCTCGTTTTGGTGCTACTAAAGCTTTATTGTTATTTGAAACTCCTCAAGATGCTTTAAGAGCTATTGAAGGTGGCGTTGATATTAAAGAGTTGAATATTGGTTCTATGGCTCACTCAGTTGGTAAAGTAGTTGTTAATAAAGCCATTGCTATGGATCAAAAAGATGTTGAAACTTTAGAAAAATTAAAAGAAATGGGTGTTACTTTCGATGTTCGTAAAGTACCTGCTGATTCTAAAGAAAATATGGACAGTCTTCTTAAAAAAGCAAAGACTGAACTTCAAAATATGAAATAGGGGGAAAATTTAATGTCTGCAATTACTATTATGTTAATTATTTTAGTAGCATTATTAGCAGGTATGGAAGGGATTTTAGATGAATTCCAATTCCATCAACCACTAGTAGCGTGTACTTTAATTGGTTTAGTTTCAGGACATCTAAGTGAAGGTATTGTCTTAGGTGGTTCTTTACAAATGATTGCCTTAGGATGGGCAAACGTTGGTGCTGCTGTTGCTCCAGATGCTGCTTTAGCTTCTGTTGCTTCTGCAATTATCATGGTTTTAGGTTTAAATGGTGGTACTGTTAATACACAAACAGCTATCTCTACTTCAATTGCTGTTGCAATTCCTTTATCAGTAGCTGGTTTATTCTTAACTATGATTTGTCGTACAATCGCTATCCCATTAGTTCACTTAATGGATGGTGCTGCTGAAAAAGGAGATTTCCGTAAAATTGAAATCTATCAAATTTTAGGTATCTTATTACAAGGTGTCAGAATCGCAGTTCCTGCTGCTGCACTATGTATCGTTCCTGCTGAATCAGTAACTAGTGTTTTAAATCAAATGCCTGCTTGGTTATCAGGTGGTATGACTGTTGGTGGTGGAATGGTTGCCGCTGTAGGTTATGCAATGGTTATTAATATGATGTCAACTAAAGAAACTTGGCCATTCTTTGCTATCGGTTTCGTATTAGCTGCATTAAGCGAATTAACATTAATCGCTTTAGGTGCTTTAGGTGTTGCTATTGCTTTAATTTACTTAGGATTAAAAGAAAACGGTGGTTCTGGTAATGGTGGTTCTACTGGTTCTGGTGATCCATTAGGTGATATTTTAAATGACTATTAATCTTGAAGGAGGAAAGAAATATGGCAGAAAAAATTCAATTAAGTAAAAAAGATCGTTTATCAGTTGCTTGGCGTCATCAGTTCCTTCAAGGATCATGGAACTATGAACGTATGCAAAATGGTGGTTGGTGTTATTCAATTATCCCAGCTATCAAAAAATTATACAAAGATCCACAAGATAGAGCAGATGCTTTAAAAAGACATCTAGAATTCTATAATACACATCCTTATGTTTCAGCTCCAGTTATGGGTGTTACATTAGCCTTAGAAGAAGAAAGAGCTAATGGTGCTGAAATCAATAATCAAGCTATTCAAGGGGTTAAAGTTGGTATGATGGGACCTCTTGCAGGGGTTGGAGACCCAGTATTCTGGTTCACTTTAAGACCAATCTTAGGTGCTTTAGGTGCTTCTCTTGCTTTAGGTGGAAGTATTGTTGGTCCTTTATTATTCTTCTTTGCTTGGAATATTATCCGTATGGCATTTATTTGGTATACTCAAGAATTTGGATATAAAGTTGGTACTTCTATCGCAAAAGATTTATCTGGTGGTTTATTAGGTAAAATTACTCAAGGTGCTTCTATTTTAGGTATGTTCATTATCGGTTCTTTAGTTCAACGTTGGGTAAGTATTTCATTTACTCCTGTTGTTTCTAGAGTTACTCAATCTGAAGGTGCTTATATTGATTGGAGTCAAATCAAAGGTGGGGCTGAAGGTATTAAATCAGCTTTATCTCAATATGCTTCCCTTGGAGCTACTGGATTAGATAAAATTAAAGTTACTACTTTACAACAAAACTTAGATCAATTAATTCCTGGTCTTGCAGCATTATTACTTACATTACTTTGCTGCTGGTTATTAAAGAAAAAAGTTTCACCAATCGTTATTATCGTTGCATTATTTATCGTTGGTATCTTAGCTCGTTTAGCTGGAATTATGTAATTTAAAAAGTTCAATATTTATGGAGGGAATATATGGTACAATCATTAAATAAAAAAGTCGATTTAACAATTAATGCTACTTCTTATTTAGGAATGGCAAACTATGGTAAAGTGTTAGTCGGGGATGAAGCTTTTGAATATTACAATGATAAAAACGTCAATGATTATATTCAAATTCCTTGGTCTGAAGTAACAGAAATCATGGCAAGTGTCATGTTTAAAGGAAAATGGATTCCTCGTTTTGCAGTTGTTACGAAAAACAACGGAAACTTTATCTTTTCGACAAGAGATAATAAAAAGACATTAAGAGCTGTTAGAAATTATGTTGATCCAAATAATATGGTTCGTTCTCTTAGTTTCTTTCAAGTAATCTCTCGTGGTTTAAAATCATTATTCAAACGTAAATAAATATTGAGCAAAGGAGCTTCATTGCTCCTTTTTTTTGTTATAATGAAAGAGGTGATATTATGGATCTAAATAAAATACATTATTTCTTTAAAGCTGTTGAATATAAAAACTTTACGCAAGCAGCTAACGCTTGTCATATTGGACAAACAACCATGTCTAAATACATTGCTGTCTTAGAACAAGAACTCCAAACACAGCTATTTATAAGAGAACATAGAACATTAACTCTTACTAAGCAAGGAAAACAGTTCTATGAAGGAATGAAAAACATTTATACTTCTTATCAAACTTTATGTCAAAATATTCAACAAACGAATACTTTACATATAGGAATGAAAACAACAGATTTTACAGACTTTGAAATTCTTGAAAGCTTTGAAAAGAAATACCCACATCTTTCTATTTCTTATTCTTATCTTGAAGAAAATGAATTGATGGAAGGCCTAAAAGCGCATCAACTCGATGCGTTAATTTCTCCAAGCATGCTCTCTTTCTACAAAAACAATCCAATTGAAACAACAACCTTATCTAAAGAAAACGTTTCTCTTGTTTGTTCAAAAGAACTGATCCATAAATATCATACAATAGAAAAGGTCATTCAATCTGTTCCCTATATTACAAAAGCAACAGATCAAAACTATCATCAATTATGTAAAGATGAACTTTATAAAATTTATCATACAACTTTTAATAAAGTAGAATACGTTAAAGAATTTCCTAAACAACTTCTTTTACTTAATCTATCTAGAGGTTTTTCAATCCTTCCTACCAAAGAAGTAGAAAATAGAAATCAGTTCTATTTAGAGGATATTAGTAAATACTTTGCGGATCTTGAAAAAATAGATCTTGTTTATTTAAAACAAAATAAATCAGAGAACTTAAATCTATTATTGCAACATATCCATGAAAAAAAGTGCTAGATTAAGCATTTTTTTTCGTTTTATCTTTTAACATTTATCCTATATAATACAAAGCAAGGAGTTGATGTTATGCAAAAAGATTTAACAAAAGGCAGTGCCTTAAAAAATATTATTACTTTCTCATTACCTTTTTTACTTGCTAATTTCTTACAAACATTCTATGGCATGGCTGATTTATTTATTGTCGGTCAATACAATGGAGCCGCTTCTTTATCAGGGGTTTCTATTGGAAGTCAGGTCATGCATATGATTACTGTTATGCTTGTAGGAATTGCAATGGGTTCAACGGTCATGATTGGCCGTTATGTTGGTGAAAGAAAAGAAAAAGAAAAAAGGATGACTGTAGGAAATACAATCATTATCTTTATGATTTTATCTCTGATCGTTACTTTGATTTTATTATTCTTTATTAATCCGATTGTTTCTATTATGTCTACACCTGTAGAAGCGATTCAAGAAACAACGATTTATTTAAAAATATGTTTTATCGGAATTCCTTTTATTACTGCTTACAATATTATTAGTTCTATTTTTAGGGGATTAGGGGATTCTAAAAGCCCTATGTATTTTGTGGCAGTTGCTTGTTTTTTTAATATCGTGTTAGATTTTATTTTCATTGGTTATTTCAATATGCATGCCGTTGGAGCAGCATTTGGGACAGTGATTTCACAACTTATGAGTGTAATTGTTGCTTTATTTGCAATTATTAAAAGAAAATTGATTGTCATCCATAGACACCATTTTAAATTACATAAAAAGATTATTAAAGATATCTTTAAAATTGGTTTTCCTATTTCTATGCAAGATGGTTTGATTCAAATATCATTCATTATTATTACGATTATTGCCAATAGCCGTGGCGTTGATATTGCCGCGGCAGTTGGTGTTGTAGAAAAAATCATTAGCTTTTTATTCTTAGTACCATCAAGTATGTTATCTGCCATCTCGGCAATCTGTGCACAATGTGTTGGAACAAAACAACATCAAAGAGCAAGACAAACTTTACGCTATGGATGCTTTATTGCTTTAGGATTTGGAATTTTCTTTGCGCTTACTTGTCAATTTATTTCCAAGGAAATTCTTTCGTTATTTACAAGTGAAGCTGCAGTTATTATGTATGGTAGTCAATATTTAAAAGGATATGTTTTAGATTGTGTCTTTGCTTCTATTCATTTCTGTTTTAGTGGTTTCTTTACAGCTTATGGTTATTCTATGATTTCATTTATTCATAATGTAATCTCTATTGTTTTAATAAGAGTACCTGGGGCTTATATTACTTCTAAGCTTTTCCCTGATACTTTGCTTCCTATGGGTCTTACACCAGCATTAGGTTCTATTTTATCAGCAATTATTTGTGTAAGTATTTTTATCATTATGAAGAAAAAAAATAAATTTGATTATTAAAACGTCATCCAAGTGATGACGTTTTTACTTAAACTTAATTGAAAGAATACATGTATAATCATTCTTTATCTTTTTGTTTGTTTCTAACCCTTTTATAGGAAGAGATGTGACATGATTTTTTCCATAAGATAATGCCACTAACATTTGTTTTTTACTATATTTAATAGATGTTTTTTCTTCAATTTTATCATAATCCCAAACATCATAGTTACTAATGTTTTCTAAAAATGAAATACCTTCAGCTACATAATACCCATCTTCAAAAGCATCTATAATCTTCAAAGTAGAAGCTTCATAATCAACTACTAAAGCAATATTTCCGGTATTTGTTCCTTTTGAAGGATTATTATAAAATGTACAGATTTCTTTATCAGATATCTTTTTACCTTTTTGATATTGGGTTAAATACATAGTTAATGAATCATAATTCTTTTTTGAATTATAATGAAATAACAAAATATTCCCTGGATGACTAGAAAGCATATTTGCCGTTTGCATTTCTGTGCTTTTTTCTAAATAAGGTTCTATATAGTTTTGTGGTTGTGTTAATTTTTGGTAGATAAATATGCTTGTAATAAATATGAAAACAACAAGCATAACTATTAATAATCTTATAATTTTCTTTAGATACTTTTGTTTGTTTTTATTATCTTTTGTAATCTGAATAATATTTTCTTCTGCTTTTTGTTCAATTGTTTCTTTAGGTATATCTTCGCCAGCCAGAAACTCATTAATACTTATTCCTAATATTTCACATAATTCAAGATAGACTGTTACGTCTGGTAAACAAATACCTCTTTCCCATTTAGATACAGATTTATCAGACATATTTAACTTTTCAGCAAGCTGTTTTTGTGTTAAGCCTTGTTCTTTTCTTTTAAAAGCTATATATTTACCTATTTTGATAAGATCCATATGACCACTTCCTTTAATCAAATCATATCATTTTAAATAGAAAACAACACCTCTTATAAGTAGAATTTATATCTTTTTATATTTTGAAAAAATAAACAAATAAAAAGTAATTTAGATATAATAAAATTAGGAAAATAAGATAAAAAGAGGAGAACATAATATGAAACAATTTCCAGAAGGATTTTTATGGGGTGGAGCTACTGCCGCTAACCAATATGAAGGTGGTTGGAAAGAAGGCGGAAAAGGTGTAAGTTGTAGTGATGTACAATTATTCACTGATCCTAAATCTATGAAAGATTTATTAAATACACATGGTTTATGTGATATTTCTGATGAAATGATTGAAAAAGCTTTAAGTACAGATGATGAAGTTTATTATCCTAAACGCCATGGGATTGATTTTTATCATCATTATAAAGAAGATATTGCTTTACTTGCAGGTATGGGATTTAAAGTTTATAGAATGTCTATTGCTTGGTCTCGTATTTTCCCTAGAGGGGATGAATTAGAACCAAATGAAGAAGGTTTAAAATTCTATGATGATGTCTTTGATGAATGTTTAAAATATGGGATGCAACCATTAGTTACTATGTCCCATTATGAACCACCACTAGCATTCTGTATGGACTATAATGGTTGGTATGATCGTCGTTCCATTGAATTCTTTACACGTTATGTTGATGTTATTACTAAAAGATATAAAGATAAAGTAAAATTATGGTTAACATTTAATGAAATTGATTCAATCATTAGACATCCATTTATGACAGGGGGACTTATTGAATCAAGATTCAAACCAGAAGAATTTGAAGAAGTTGAATATCAAGCAATGCATCATCAATTTGTGGCAAGTGCTTTAGCGGTAAAAATGACACATGAAAATATTCCTGACGCTAAAGTAGGTTGTATGCTTACAAAATTAACTTACTATCCATATACTTGTAAACCAGAAGACCTTTTAGAACAACAACAAAGAATGAGACAAATCTATTGTTATAGCGATACACAAGTTCATGGTGAATATCCTAAATATTTATTACAAATGTATAAAAATAAAGGATTCAATATTAAAATGACTGATGAAGATCTAGAAATCATGAAAAAATATCCTGTTGATTTCATTTCATTCTCTTACTATTCATCTAGTTGTGTAGCTGCTGATACAAAAGGCTTAGAAATGAGTGCAGGTAATACAGAAACAGCTATTAAAAATCCATATATTCCAAGTTCTGATTGGGGATGGCAAATTGATCCAATCGGTTTAAGAATTTCATGTGTTGATTTATATGATCGTTATAGAAAACCATTATTTATTGTAGAAAATGGTTTAGGAGCGAAAGATACAGTGGAAGAAGATGGGTCTATTAATGATGATTATCGTATTGATTATTTAAGAGAACATATTAGACAAATGTATAAAGCTATTGAAGAAGACGGTGTTGAATTAATGGGTTATACAACTTGGGCACCAATTGATTTATTATCTAACTCTACAAATCAAATGTCTAAACGTTATGGATTTATTTATGTAGATGTTGATGATTATGGTAATGGAACTTATAAACGTTCTAAAAAGAAATCATATGATTGGTATAAAGAAGTGATCGCTACAAATGGATCTTCTATTTTAGATGATTAATTCAAAAGGAATCGCAAGATTCCTTTTTTTACTATACTTTGATATAACGTTGATTTTTACTTTTTGGTTTATCTGGTATTGTCATATAAATCAAATTTTGATCTATCGCAGGACGAAGATAGTTTCTTCTAAATCCTTCTTTTGCTTTTAAATTAAGTTTTTGCATAAGCTCATTACTAGAATAGGAAACATCATCTTCCATAACATCTAGTAATTTTTTTATATTAGGATCTATTTGTTCAATATCTTCATTAACTTGTTTAGAAATATCATCTAAAATTTTATCTATTTGACTTAACATAAATTCAATAAATAAAGTTGATTCTCCTAATACATGACACTTAGCTACTACACTATAGTAATCATCTTGAAATTTTTCTATTTGACTTTCAAGTGGAATATATTCAAAGATTGGTTTCCATTTAGATAATAGTGTTGTATGCCATAATCTTGCAATTCTTCCATTTCCATCACAAAAGGGATGAATAAAAACAAATTCATAATGAAATATACAACTTAATATTAAAGGATGCGTATTATCTTTTTCATCTTGCATCCAATTAAATAAGTCATCCATAAGTGAAGGAACAAGATATGGGGGTGGCACAATAAAAATACAACGTCCTCGATCATCAAAACCCCTTCATCACTATTACGAAATTCACCTGATATATCAACAACATATTTTGTCATAATACCATGAGACTTTTTTAATTCTTCAATATCATAAGGATCTATTTCTTTTATTCTTTCATAAGCATCAAAAGCATTCTTTACTTCTTGAATTTCTTTTTGTTTACCTAAAACAATTTTACCATTTATAACATCTCTTACTTGTCCTAAAGACAAAGAATTAGCTTCTATTTTTAAAGACGAATGAATTGATCTAATACGGTTATTTCTTCGTAAATGGGGCTTTGATTCTAAATTATGCGTAGCTGAAATGTTTCCTATTTTTTCAGAAATAGAAGATACATAGGCTAATATTTGATTTGTGATGGTATAAGGTGGTTGATAACTCATTTCTAACTTCTCCTTTTCATACGTACTATCATACGTATTATCTTGCGTACTTTCTTACGTATTTGTCTATTTTCTTTTCTTGAAAATTATTGATTATTAATTTGTGATATAATTAACGAAAGGAGAAACGTTATGAAACAAAAGGTATTATTTTTTGATATTGATGGAACATTAATATGGTCTTATGGTGGTATTCAAGAAATTCCTCAAGGTGTACAAAAAGAACTAAAAAGATTAAAGGAACAAGGACATAAACTCTTTATTTGTAGTGGACGTCCTAAAGCCATGTTAGATCAAAAGTGGTGGGATGGTACTTTTGATGGTTATGTTTTAAATAATGGTGGTTATGTAGAAATTGATGGAAAATCTATTTATGAAAATAGAATGGATTATGAGTTATGTTTAAAGACAGCAAATATGTTAGAAGACCTTCATTGTGATTATATGATTGCGACAGCGAATCATTTATACATTGATCCTTCTTATAAAGAACTTTATAACTTCTTTGTTCAAAATGGACATTTTAAAGATCTATTTACAACAAAGTTTGATCGTAATGAGGTATTAAAAAGAGCGATTAAAATAGAAGCAAATGTCACAAATAACGATCGTGAAAAGATTGAAAACTATATTAAAAATGATTTTGGTTATGTCATTAATTTTGATGAACATGGTAGTGATAATGCTTTTGAATTTTATTCACCAACAATTTCAAAAGCAACAGGTATTCAAAAAGTTCTTAATTATTATCATTTAGATCAAGATGACACATACGCTTTTGGTGATGGAGAAAACGATTTAGAAATGATTGAATTTTGTCGTGTAGGGGTTGCCATGGGAAATGCCTGTGATTTATTAAAAGCTAAAGCAAATATTGTTTGTAAATCTATTGTAGATGATGGATTAGAAGATGTTTTAAAAATTTTATTTAGTGAGTAGGAGAAATTTATGATTCAATTTCATGAAGAAAGTAAAACTTTTCATTTATATAATGATCAAATCAGTTATATCTTTAAAATCTTAAAAAACAATCAATTAGGTCAACTCTATTATGGGAAAAGAATTCATGATCGAGATAACTTTGATCACCTTTTTGAAACAAGTCCTCGACCAATGTCATCTTGTAGCTATGAAGGTGATCTCACTTTTTCATTAGAACATATTAAACAAGAATATCCTGTTTATGGTTCTGGTGATTTACGTCATCCAGCAATCGACATCACCCAAGAAAATGGCAGTCATATTTTAAACTTTGAATATGTAAATCATCAAATAATTCAAGGTAAACCTCAATTAGATCATTTACCTGCAACTTATGTAGAAAAAGAAGATGAAGCACAAACATTGATCATTACCCTATATGATGATGTTATTGATACAAAATTACAGTTAAGTTATACCATTTATCATGATTTACCTGTTATTACAAGAAATGCTTTTATTATTAATGAAGGAAAACAAAAATTAAGACTTAATCAAATGATGTCTATGTCTTTAGACTTACCTGATCAAGATTATGAAATGATTGAACTTACAGGATCATGGGCAAGAGAACGTTCTATTAAAACAAGAAAACTTACTGAAGGTATTCAAAGTATTTATTCTTTAAGAGGCTGTTCTTCTCATCAATTTAATCCTTTTATTGCTTTAAAAAGAGAAAATTGTAAAGAAACAAGTGGTGAAGTTTTAGGTTTTAGTTTGGTTTATAGTGGTAACTTTTTGGCCCAAGTAGAAGTCGATAATTATCATGTCTCACGTGTATCTATGGGAATTCATCCTCATTGTTTTGAATATCTATTAGATCATTTAGATTCTTTTCAAAGTCCTGAAGTTGTAATGGTTTATAGTAATCAAGGACTGAATAAGATGTCACAAACATATCATCAACTTTATCAAAAAAGACTTGCTAGAGGAAAGTATCGAGATCAGGTAAGACCTATTTTGGTGAATAATTGGGAAGGAACTTATTTTGATTTTAATGAAGATAAGATTGTTTCAATGGCTAATACAGCAAAAGAATTAGGAATTGAGTTATTTGTATTAGATGATGGTTGGTTTGGTAATAGAAATAATGATCATCAAGGATTAGGAGATTGGTTCCCTAATTTAGATAAATTGCCTCATGGAATTCATGGTCTATCAAAGAGAATTCATGATTTAGGTTTAAAATTTGGGTTATGGTTTGAACCAGAGATGGTCAATGAAGATTCTAACTTATATAGAAATCATCCTGAATGGATATTAAAAACTCCTCATAGAAAGAGTTGTCATGGAAGAAATCAATATATTTTAGATTTTTCTAATCATGAAGTTGTTGAATATATTGCCCAGGCAATGATGAATGTGATTGATGATTCCTATATTTCATATATTAAATGGGACATGAATCGTTGTATGTCAGAAGTCTATTCAAGCACTCATGATGTTTCATCACAAGGAAGAGTCATTCATGAATATATCCTAGGTGTTTATCATTTATACGATGTTCTAACAACGAAATACCCTGATATACTCTTTGAATCCTGTGCAAGTGGAGGAGCACGCTTTGATCCAGGAATGCTTTATTATGCCCCTCAATGTTGGACAAGTGATGATACCGATGCAATAGAAAGATTAAAGATTCAATATGGAACTTCTCTTGTTTACCCACTTTCTTCAATGGGATCACATGTTTCAGCAATTCCTAATCATCAAACATTTAGAAATACACCACTTGAAACACGTGCTAATGTAGCTTATTTTGGTACTTTTGGTTATGAATTAGATGTTAATCAATTAACCTTTGAAGAAAAAGAAATTATTAAAAAACAAATTAGTTTTATGAAACAATATCGTTCTTTATTTCAATTTGGAACATTTTATCGTTTAAAAAGTCCATTTACATCAAACGAAACAGCCTGGATGGTTGTCTCTCATGATAAAACACAAGCAATTGTTGGTTACTATCGACCTTTACAAGAAGTTAATGTAGGTTATCGTCGTTTACCTTTATTAGGTTTAGATGAAGATAAGATGTATCATGTTAATGGTTTAGATTTATATGGAGATGAATTGATGAATGTGGGACTTATTATAAGTGATAGTTCTTGTGGTGAAAATAAGGATGGTAATGGAGATTATTATTCTAAATTATATATTTTAAAGGAGAGAAAAGAAAATGAGTAATGAATGGTGGAAGAAAGAGATAGCTTATCAAATTTATCCTAAAAGTTTTAAGGACTCTAATGGAGATGGAATTGGTGATTTAAGAGGGATTATTGAAAAGCTTGATTATTTAAAGGATTTAGGAGTGACTTTGTTATGGTTATGTCCTATTTATAAATCACCTATGGATGATAATGGATATGATATTTCTGATTATTATGATATTAATCCTGAATTTGGAACAATGGCTGATTTAGAAGAATTGATTGAAAAAGCTAAAAATAAAGGAATTAAGATTATTATGGATCTCGTTATCAATCATAGTTCAGATGAACATGCTTGGTTTCAAGAAGCTTTAAAAGATCCAAATAGTCCTTATCATGACTATTATATCTTTAAATCCTCTAAAGATGGTAAAGAACCAAATAACTGGAGATCTGTTTTTGGAGGTTCAGTATGGCAAAAGGTAGAAGGTAGAGATGAATATTATTTCCATGCTTTTTCTAAAAAACAACCCGATCTAAACTGGGAAAATCCAACTTTAAGAAAAGAACTTTATAAAATGATTAATTGGTGGTTAGATAAAGGAATTGCAGGATTTAGAGTTGATGCAATTAACTTTATTAAAAAGGATCAAAGATATTTAGATGGTCCTGTTGATGGACAAGATGGTTTAAGTGCTTGTTTTGCTTATTCTAGAAATCAACCAGGTATTGAAGTATTCTTTGATGAATTGAAGAAAGAAACTTTTGAAAAACATAATTGTATGACAGTCGCTGAAGCTGTTGGAGTTCAATATAAGGATTTAGGTATTTTTATTGGTGAACAAGGATGTTTTTCAATGATGTTTGATTTTAATTATTGTAATTTTGATATTAGCGAAGATGAAGAATGGTTTAAAAGAAATGATTGGACTGTTAAACAATTTAAAGAATTATTGTTTACAAGCCAAAGAGAAGTACAAAAACTTGGATGGATTGCTAGTTTCTTGGAAAATCATGATCAACCTAGAGCAATCGATAAATTTGTGTTAGATAAGAAAAATCATAATTATTATTCTCAAACAATGCTTGCTGGTATGTTCTTTAATTTAAGAGGCACACCATTTATCTATCAAGGTGAAGAAATCGGTATGGAAAACTTTGAAAGAGAAAGCATTGATGAATTTGATGATATTGGAAGTCATGGACAATATCAAAGAGCCTTAGAAGAAGGCTTTACTAAAGAAGAAGCCATGCATTTTCTTAACCTTAGAAGTAGAGATAATACCAGAACACCAATGCAATGGGATAGTAGTGAATATGCCGGATTCAGTAATCACAAACCTTGGTTAAAAATGACAGGTAGCCAAGATAAAATCAATGTTGAAAATCAATTCAATGATCCAAATTCAATCTATAGCTTCTATAAAAAAATGATCTCTATTAGAAAACAAGAAGATACTCTTGTTTATGGAGATTTTGAAGAAGTAAATACTGTAGATGATGTTATTGGTTATAAACGTACTTATCAAGGACAAGAAATTATTTGTTTATGTAACTTTACAAACAACGAACAATCAATTCCTGATATTCAAGGAAACATTTTGTTAGATAACTACAACAATTACAACCCAACAACTTTAAAACCTTATCAATTCATTATGATTAAAAAATAATAACAGCCCTTTAGTGATAAACTAGAGGGCTTTTTATTGCCGTTATCGGCAAAAACTATATATTTTAACGTAAGCGCCAAATAAAATAGTGGATAAAAATATAGAATTTTAAGAACTACAATAT
>OAUV01000710.1_pt1 | contig 28328 bp, 28 predicted proteins | sample 1516841 | NCBI WGS metagenome assembly OAUV01 (sample SAMEA2580044, study PRJEB22360) | human gut metagenome | biome: human gut; feature: human-associated habitat; material: faeces | place: Denmark | collected 2008/2010 | reverse complement strand
CGCCGAAGAAGCTCAGCGGGATGGAGATGACCAGAGCGCAGGGGCAGCTGATGACCAGGAAAGTCAGGGCGCGGTAGACCCAGTCACCGAAGCGGGCGGGCTGGCCCATCAGCAGCAGAACGATGGGGGGAACAAAGGCCAGCGCCAGTGCGCCGTAGCAGACAGCGGGGGTGTAGACCCGGGCAAAGCGGGTGATGAAGTTCTCGGTGCGGGCCTTCTTCATGCTGGAATTTTCCACAAGGTCGAGGATCTTGGAAACGGTGGATTCGCCGAACTCCTTGGTGGTCCTGACCTTCAGCAGGCCGGTCATGTTCACACAGCCGCTGATGACCTCATCGCCGGAGCGGACATCCCGGGGCAGGCTCTCGCCGGTCAGGGCGGCGGTGTTCAGGGCAGAGGTTCCCTCCACGATGATGCCATCAATGGGCACCCGCTCGCCGGGCTGGACCACGATCACGGTGCCCACCTCCACATCATCGGGGTCCACCTGCTCCAGCCTGCCATCCTCGTCCTCAACATTGGCGTAATCGGGGCGGATATCCATCAGGCTGGAAATGCTCTGGCGGCTCTTGCCCACGGCCACGCTCTGGAACAGCTCGCCGATCTGGTAGAAGATGATAACGGCACAGCCCTCCACATAATCGCCCAGCGCAAACGCGCCCACGGTGGCAACAGCCATCAGGAAGCACTCGTCAAAGGGCTGGCGGTTCTTGATGCCCAGCAGTGCCTTGCGGAGCACATCCCAGCCGACCACCAGATAGGGGATGCAGTAGAGCAGCAGCTCAACCGGCGTGGGGAACTGGGGCAGCAATTTGAGGATGAGCACCAGCACCAGAGCAGCAATGATCCGGTACAGGTTCTTCTTCTGCTTTTTATTCATATCTGTACTCTCCTTTTTTCTGGGTTCTGGGCCGCAATACGCCGCGGCGGGCAGGGTGGATTCAACAGGTTTTCCCCACGGGGTAGACTTTTCCACGTTTTCCCCTGAGTTTTCCACGGACTTTTCCCGGAGAAAACCTGCTTTTTCGCGTTTCTTTTTGCACTTTTTCGCAAAGGCTGTTGAAAACCCGGTGGAAACTGTTGAAAACCCGTTTTCTTTTCCACAGTTTCCCACACCGGCTTTTGGGCCGCTCTGCCCGAAAAATGTGTCACAAAAAGCTCCCCCGCAGGGGAGCCGTACCGGAGTTACAAACCCCTGTTTCCTCAGATATCAAAGATCTCGCAGTCATCCTCGACCTTTTTGCAGGCAGCCAGAACATTCACCATGGTATCGTGGGGGTCTGCGCCCTCAGCAAACTCGACCTTCATCTTCTGGGTCATAAAGCTGACGGTAGCCTGTGCCACACCTGCAACGGTGTTGGCGGCATCCTCCATCTTCTGGGCGCAGTTTGCGCAGTCAACTTCGATCTTGTAGGTCTTCTTCATCATAGGTACCTCTCTTTATTTTATGTGGACCTCTCAGGCACGCCTTGTGCGCCCGGAGGCTTTGTACTGCGTTTTCCGTTTACTCCTCAATGTGGTCCATGCCCATCGAGAGGATGCTCCTCACATGGTCATCATCCAGTGCATAGTAAACGGTTTTGCCATCCCGGCGGAAGCGCACGAGCTTGGTATCCTTGAGCACCCGGAGCTGGTGGCTCACTGCCGACTGGCTCAGCTGCACCGCGTTGGCAATGTCCTGCACGCAAAGCTCATTGTCATGCAGCGCATATAAGATCTTGATGCGGGTGGAGTCACCGAACACCCGGAACAGGTCGGCCAGCTCATACAGCACCTCGTCATCCGGCATCACCACCGGTTCCGTGTTTTCCTGCCCCGCCGGGGTCATCTGCTCCAATCCGATCATGTCCGTTCTCCTTTTGCCGTGTTTTACATGAACGTCTGTTCATGTGTTCATGTTATCATGCAGAAGAGCTTCTGTCAAGAGGTTTTGCAAAGATTTCTGTCCACTTTTCAAAATAGTTAAAACAAACCGCAAAACGCAAGAAATTTGCAGTTTTAATTTGCAAACAGCAGGCGTTTTGGGGCAAACAAAAAGCCGCTCTGCCCGGTGGGGACAAGGCAGCTTGCAGAAAGCACTTATTTTCTCTTTTTGTGCCGGGCATCCGCTACCACCCACGGCAGATACATCAGACACAGCGCCACCGCAATGGCGGGCAGAAAGCCCAGAATATAGTATTTTTCACCCAGCAGGCGGGTAAACGCACTGGTGATGACATTGCCGTAGGGATTGTTCAGAAAGTAGAAATTGGTATTCAGTGGTTTATTCAAGAAGTAAATAGGCAGGGCAGAGCCAAACAAAAAAGCCAGCACTTGCGGGGCACGGCGGGCGCTGGGGCGGTAGCCTCTCACCACAAGCAGAACCGGGTAGAGCACCAGCAGGGCATGGATGCTGATCGAGTGCAGATTGATGAGCGTCCACCAGGAGGGCACGTCCAGCCAGCTGGGGCAGAGCAGAGCCAGCGCCGCACCGGGGATGCAGAGGGCATAGAGTTCCTCCTTGCACCAGTTCTGATCGGTGAGGGTATTGTACAGACAGACGAACACATTGATGCTGCACAGATGGAGAGGCAGATAGCTCCAGTTCCACTGACCGGTCAGAGCCATGCCCAGCAGCAGGGCAGCTTCATCGGCCAGCAGGGCAATGGTAACGCCCACGAGGATGCGCCGCCGGGCAGAGGCCGAGCTGCGGCGGTACCACAGGGCCATCCCCACAATGAACACCAACGAGAGGGCAAGCTCGATCAAATGGATTTTACCGTACAGCGGGTAACACCGGAAGTTCGGGCCAAGCTCCGCATGGGTGATATCGTAGGATTTCCAGAAGTCGTTCATGTTTTTTTCCATCCCTTTCGGGCCAATGATACCGCAAATTGCGCCAAACAGAAAGAGATTTGCAGAAAAAAACGCCCAAACAGGTGCATCTGTGCCAAAAGTGTGGTATTCTAACAATGTATTTCTAAATTTTCGCCTTCGGGCATCTGGAAAGGACGTATTTTTATGTTGGAAGCTGGAATCCGCGGCGAGCAGAGTGTCGCCGTTACTTCCGAGAACACTGCAAAGACCATGGGCAGCGGCACGCTGGACGTGTTTGCCACCCCCGCGCTGGTGGCACTGGCCGAAAAAACCTGCTGGATGAGCGTTGCCGCCGCGCTGGACGAGGGCTGCGGCACCGTGGGCACCCGGCTGGAGCTGGAGCACAGCGCCCCCACCCCTGTGGGCATGACCGTGACCTGCGAGAGCGAGCTGACCGCTGTGGAGGGCCGCAAGCTGGTGTTCAAGGTCTCCCTGCACGACGAGAAAGGCCCCGTGGGCGGCGGCGTGCACGAGCGGTTCATCATCAACAACGCCAAGTTTGCCGCAAAGGCAGAGGCGAAGAAGGGGTAACGACCTCGCCCTCTCAGTCAGCGCCGTTGGCGCTGCCAGCTCCCCCAAAGGGGGAGCCTTTGGCATTGTGGGCAGGCTGGCCGTGCATATACAGCGGCTCTCTGTCCTCTTCCATCACCTGCGCTTCCGCCTTTTGCTGGGCGGCGGTCAGCAGGCGGATGGCCTGTTCGTTGGCGCGGAACAGCTCAAAATACAGCGCTTTATAATCCGGCGTGGCGGCGGCCCCCTTTCCGTTTGCAATAGGGATAGTCTGCCCCGGGCCGGGACAAAAAATCAAGCGAGGAATCATTTATGAAAAAGACAAATCTCTCCTGGGTGGGGGCACTGCTGGTGTTTGCCCTGCTGCTGTGGTGCACCGCAGCCACCCCCGGCACCATTGCCGACCCGGCCAGCTACACCCCCGCGGTGTACAGCTCCATGCTTTCCCTGCTGCCGCCGGTGGTGGCCATTGTGCTGGCCCTGAACACCAAGGAAGTCTACACCTCCCTGCTGGTGGGCATTGCCACCGGCGCGCTGCTCTTTGCCAACGGCAACCTGGAGCTGGCGGTCACCACCCTGTTCTTCAACGAGGACGGCGGCATGGTCGCCAAGCTCTCTGACAGCAGCAACGTGGGCATTCTGGTCTTTCTGGTGATGCTGGGCATTCTGGTGGCCCTGATGAACAAGGCCGGCGGCAGCGCCGCCTTTGGCCGCTGGGCCTCCACCCACATCCACACCCGGGCCGGGGCGCAGTTTGCCACCCTGATTCTGGGCGTGCTCATTTTTGTGGACGACTACTTCAACTGCCTGACCGTGGGCTCCGTGATGCGCCCCGTGACCGACCGGCAGAAGGTCTCCCGCGCAAAGCTGGCCTACCTCATTGATTCCACCGCCGCCCCGGTGTGCATCATTGCGCCGGTGTCCAGCTGGGCCGCCGCCGTTACCTCCAGCGTGCCCGAAGGCTCCGGCATCAACGGCTTTACCATGTTCCTGCGCACCATTCCCTACAACTATTACGCCCTGCTGACCATTGTGATGAGCCTGTTCCTCATCTTCACGGGCACGGACTACTGCTCCATGAAGCAGCACGAGGACAACGCCCGGGCCGGTGACCTTTTCACCACGGCCGACCGCCCCTACGGCGACGATGTGGATACCGAGGACGATGCCCACGGCCATGTCATTGATCTGGTGGCCCCGGTGCTGGTGCTGATCGCGGCCTGCATCCTTGGCCTGATCTACACCGGCGGCTTCTTTGAGGGCGTGGACTTCATCACCGCCTTCTCCGACTGCAACGCCTCCGCCGGTCTGGTGCTGGGCAGCAGCATTGCCCTGATGTTCACCTTTGTGTTCTACCGTGTCCGCAGCGTGATGACGTTCCAGGATTTTGCCGCCTGCATCCCCGAGGGCTTCAAGGCCATGGTCAGCCCCATGCTGATCCTGACCCTGGCCTGGACGCTTTCCGGCATGACCAACCTGCTGGGTGCAAAATATTACGTTGCCAACCTGCTGGGCGGCTCCGCTGCCGCCCTGCAGTACCTGCTGCCGGTGATCATCTTCCTGGTGGCGGTGTTCCTGGCCTTTGCCACCGGCACCTCCTGGGGCACCTTCTCCATCCTGATCCCCATCGTCTGCCACGCTTTCCCGCAGGGCGAGATGCTGGTGGTCTCCATTGCGGCCTGCCTGTCCGGCGCTGTGTGCGGCGACCACTGCTCTCCCATTTCCGACACCACCATCATGGCCTCTGCCGGTGCGCATTGCAGCCATGTGAACCATGTTTCCACCCAGCTGCCCTACGCCATTACCGCCGCTTCCTGTTCCGCCGCGTGCTATGTGATCACCGGCCTGACCCAGATGTTCCTGGGCAGCAGCGCCAGCTTGTGGACCTCGCTGATCCTGCTGGGCGTTGCCATTGTGCTGGAGCTGGTGGTGCTGAACATTCTGCGCGTAAAGCTGGGCAAAAAGACCAAAGCGTGATATACTAAAGGAAATTGAGTGTTCGAAGGGAGACCGTACCATGCTGGAAAAAGCATTCAACGATGTCTATACCAAGTTCAAGCTCCATTTCTACCAGAACGTGTTCCAGCGCTTTGCCACCCGTGAGGCGACCCTGACCACGGTGGAATCCTTTTGCATGGAGGGCATTATGGCCATGGGGGAGCCCACCATTGCGGAGTTTTCCCGGATGATGCAGATCTCCACCCCCAACGCGGCGTATAAGATCGGCTCGCTGGTGCGCAAGGGCTATGTGGAAAAGATCCAGTCCACCACCGACCGCCGGGAGTATCACCTGCGGCCCACCCAGAAGTATATCGACTACTACAACATCAGCTACTCCTACCTGAGCACGGTGGTCCAGCGGGTGAACAAGCGCTTCCCCAAAGAGGACGTGAAGAAGCTGGAACAGATGCTGACCATCATCAGCAACGAGCTGATGCCCGAGCTGAACCTGGAAAACAACCCGGAGGCTCCGGAGGAAAAGAAAACCGCGCGCTGAGCCGCACCCTTCCGGAACCCCCGGAAGCCCGTGCGCCGACCCGCGCAGCCAGACAGGACTGCCCCACAGAGATGTGGAGCAGCCCTGTTTTTTTCTGCCGGAACGGGCCGTGCGGCCAACAAAAAAAGCCCCGGAGGAGTGTTCAGCTGGAACCGCAGGGTGCGCACAAGGATCCAGAACAGCATCAACAGATCCACGTTCAGCAGCAGCCGCCGCACCTGCGGATGCACCGTGCGGTTGTACAGGGAGATTCCCCACCCTGCGAACAGGCTCAGATACAGCAGGCTCCGGAGGATGCCGCAGGCTTCCCGCAGGCCGGAGGGCAGGCCCTCCAGCGGGAGCACCCGGCACAGCCATGCCAGCAGCACCACGGTGCCCACCGCACAGCCTCTTTGAACCTGTTCTCGCTGCCTCTGCCCCATCATGCCAGCCTCCTTCTTTTGTGCCGTTCCCCGGTGGTTTTTCTCCATTATATCACATCCGTGCTGTAATTTACCAGAGAGCAGAGGGGGAATGTACCTCTGTGCCGCTTGCGCCTGCTCTGAAAACCGTTTGAATTGCAAAATGATTTTTTAGTTGCTATACTGGGCTTATCAAATTTTTTTCGGGAGGCTGCTACAGTGACAGCACAGACAATGCAAATCGGGAACAGACCTTGCCGCATTTACGGCGGGGCTAATGCAGAATACTTGCTGCTCCAAATGACAGGTGAGCATGAGCTGCAAAGTTTGGATTATGAAGTGGCGGCCATTGCACAAAGCAGCCAGAATTTTCTGTTTGCAGCTATCCCGGTGGAAAGCTGGAACGATGCGCTTTCTCCGTGGAAAGCCCCTGCCGTGTGGGGAAAGCAAGGCTTCGGCGGCAAAGCTGGGGACACCCTGCGCTTTCTGACGGAGCAGGTCATTCCCACACTGGAGCAGCAGTTTCCTCTCCCGGAAAACGTCAAAATCATTCTGGGCGGCTACTCGCTGGCGGGATTGTTTGCGCTGTGGGCATCCACCCAGACTGATTTGTTCTACGGTGTCGCCGCCGCTTCTCCCTCTGTATGGTTTCCGGGCTGGATGGAGTTTGAACAGCAGCGCCCGATACAGGCACAGCACGTTTATCTGAGCCTTGGCGACAAGGAAGAGCGCACGAAAAACACCATCATGGCTGCGGTAGGGGATAATATCCGCACGCTGCACAGTCGGCTTACAGAGCGTGGCGCAGACTGCACCCTTGAATGGAACAGCGGCGGGCACTTTAAGGACGCTGATTTGCGTACGGCAAAAGCATTTCAGTGGGTGATAGAGGAACGCACATGACCATTTTGATTCATGCAGATGGCTACCCAGGGGTCAGTGATGTGATGAAGAACAAGACCAGCTGCCGCACCCTGCCGCTGATCCGTTTGAATCTGCGACTTCTGGCGGAGATGGTGGGCATTCTCCCGCGGGCTGATTGCTTGCGGCCTGCGGGCCGCCGCCCTGTTCTCATCCACACCATCTTTGCCGCAAAAAAGGCACCAGCCTGAGCCGGTGCCTTTTGTTGGCGGAGATGGTGGGATTCGAACCCACGTGCCCGGTTAAGGACAAAACGATTTCGAGTCGTTCTCGTTACGACCGCTTCGATACATCTCCATATTCATAGCTATATAATTATAGCAAAAAGCCGCCGTTCCGTCAACACTTTCTGCCGGAGGAGCCCACAGCGCCAAAGAGGCCCTCTGGTCAAGGATGAGCGGAAGCCGCTGCCTCCCTCTGCGGGAACGGACAACCTCCTTTTCCTCTCTGCTCCGGGGCACCTTTTTCATGCTGTGCTGTCATTTCCAAGGGCCAGATTGTAAAATCGTGGAATCATCGTCTGGATTTTCACAAAATATTACTATTTTGCCAAAAGATTGTACAAACTCTGCCCCCCTCTGATGTGCTATACTAAAATCAACAACCGGCCTGTTTCCGGCATTTCTTCTGCCATACAGGCCGCCGAAACAAAGAAGAAAACCAGAAGGAGCAGTATCGATGAGAGAGATCATTTCCTTGAACGAAAACTGGACCCTGTCCTTCCCCAAGGGCGAGCGTCCCACCGAGCAGGTCACCCTGCCCCACACCTGGAACGCTGTGGACGGCATGGACGGCAACGGCAGCTATCTGCGCACCACCGGTGTCTACACCCGCACTTTTACTGAGCCCAAGCAGCCCTTGGCCTGTATGGCTCGGTGGGGGTGCGGGCAGCTGCTCTGGCCGCAACCGTGAAGGTCAACGGCCAGGTGGCAACCACCCACGAGGGCGGCTTCTCCATCTTCCGTGCCGATGTCACCGACCTGTGCCACGAGGGCGACAACGAGCTGACCATCGAGGTCTCCAACGAGGACACCCCCTCCATGTACCCCGCTTCCGCCGACTTCACCTTCTACGGCGGCCTGTACCGCGGCGTGAACCTGATCAGCGTGCCCGGCACCCACTTTGACCTGGACTACTTCGGCGGCCCCGGCATCAAGGTCACCCCCAAGCCCACCGAGGACGGCGGTGCCACCTTTGAGATCGAGAGCTGGGTCACCAACGGCGAAGAGGCCTATACCGTGATGTACAGCATCGAGGACTGCTACGGCAACGAAGTTGCTTCCGGCGTGCGCCCCTGCGACAGCACCAAGGTCACCCTGTACGTTCCCGATGCCCAGCTGTGGAGCATGGACGAGCCCAACCTGTACACCGTGACCGCCCGCCTGCAGAAGAACAACGAGACCTTTGACGAGATCTACGCCAACGTGGGTGTCCGCAGCTATACTGTGACCCCGAACGACGGCTTCTCCATCAACGGCGTGCCCACCCCGCTGCGCGGCGTGGCTCGCCATCAGGATCGTCTGTACAAGGGCAACGCCCTGACCGCTGAGGATCACTACGAGGATGCCATGCTCATCAAGGAGCTGGGTGCCAACACCATCCGTCTGGCCCACTATCAGCACAGCCAGGGCTTCTACGACGCATGTGACGAGCTGGGCTTCGCCGTCTGGGCTGAGATCCCCTTCATCAGCGTCTTTAAGAAGGACCCCTCCGCTCACCAGAACTGCCGTCACCAGATGACCGAGCTGATCATCCAGAACTACAACCACCCCTCCATCATGTTCTGGGGCCTGTCCAACGAGATCCTGATCGGCGGCATCTGCCAGGAGCTGGTGGACAACCACCACGACCTGCAGAAGCTGGTACGTGAGCTGGATCCCACCCGTCTCACCACCATTGCCCACGTCTCCAACACCCCTGTTGACGGCCCCATGCATCACATTACCGATGTAGAGAGCTACAACCACTACTTCGGCTGGTACGGCGGCAAGATGGAGCAGAACGGCCCCTGGCTGGACAAGTTCCACGCCGAGCACCCCGACATCTGCATCGGCATCTCCGAGTACGGCACCGAGGGTATCATCAACTGGCACAGCAACGATCCCCAGTGCAAGGACTACACCGAGGAGTATCAGGCATTGTACCACGAGCATCTGGCTCAGGTGTTCGAGGATCGTCCCTGGGTGTGGGCTACCCACTGCTGGAACATGTTCGACTTTGGCTGTGCTGCCCGCAACGAGGGCGGCGTTGCAGGCCGCAACAACAAGGGCCTGATGACCATTGACCGCAAGACCAAGAAGGACAGCTACTTTGTCTACCAGGCATACTGGTCCAAGCTGCCCATGGTCCACATCGCCGGCCGCCGCCATGCACAGCGCGCAGGCGAGACCACCGAGATCAAGGTCTACTCCAACCAGGACACCGTTGTGCTGTACGTCAACGGCAAGGAAGTCGGCCAGCAGACTGCACACCGCGTGTTCAAGTTCAACGTTGCTCTGGAAGAGGGCTTCAACACCATCCTGGCCGTTGCCGGTGACGTGAAGGATTCCATCACGCTGGAAAAGGTCGAGAAGGAGCCTGATTGCTACACTCTGCCTGAGTTCAACGAGCGTCAGGAGGGCGTTGCCAACTGGTTCAAGCAGGTCGGCAGCCTGGATCTGAAGGCTCCGATGGAGTTCCCCGAGGGCTATTACAGCATCAAGGACAGCATGGAGGATCTCTCCAAGAACGAAGAGGCTATGGCTCTCGCCACCAAGGCTGTCAAGCTGGCCACCAACTTTGACGTCAAGCCCGGCGTTGGCATGTGGGATATGATGAAGCGCATGACCCCTGAGGCTATGGCTAAGATGATCAACATGCCCGACGGCTTTATCGAGAGCCTAAACGCACAGCTGATCAAGATCAAGAAGTAAGCACTTCCTGCATCTGAACACCAAAAACGAACGAACCGCCCCGGCACTGCACAAAGCAGCCCTGCCGGGGCGGTTTTTGTATGCGGCAAATGGCAAGATGAATCAGGCCGCTGAGATGGTCAATTTCAAACCCAGCTGCTGGAAGATTTTCAGCAGGGTATCCAGATTGGGCATCGTTTTAAAGGATTCGATCCGTGCCACCGAGGATTGCGGAATGCCGCACCTCGCTGCCAGTTCCCGCTGGCTCAATCCCATCGCATTGCGCTGCTCTACCATTGCTTTCACGATTGCAGACATCGCTTCCGCTTCCCGGATATCCTTTGCAATGTCCGGGTCAACAGCTGCCACATGCTCCTTATAATCGTTCCAGGTCCTCATATTCATTCACCCTTTCTTGCAAGCCAATCATCACGTTCCGCTTTTGCTCGTTCAATTTCACGCCGCGGTGTTTTTTGCGATTTCTTCCGAAACTGGTGCAGCAGCACAAACCGGTCACCCCGCCAACAGAAGTAGAATACCCGGTTATTTCCCGGACGCAGCTCCCAGATGCCATCCATCAGATGCTTCGTCACATTCTCGGAAAGCCGTGTTCCGTTGTCCTGCAGCAGCTGGATATACAACACGATCTGTTTATACTGTATTCGCGCATCCTTATTGGATGCGCTTTTTATCCGCAGCTCTTCCAAAAAGTCCCACAGTTCGGAAACGCCTCTGTCGTTCTCGTAAAATTCGACTGTATACATTCATGTTCCTCTTCTATGTGCGGCTTATCCCTCAGCCTTATGATAGCACATTTGCTATCAGTCGTCAATCTGTTTTCTCATCTCCCACACTCTCTTGCAAGCCAAAAGGGCCCTGCGGCATTTGCAGGGCCCTTTCGGTTATGGGAGATCATGAAATATCAAAACATCTTTACCATGCTGCCCCAGCCTGCGGCTCAGCGCTTTTTGCTGCGCTTCTTCTTGCGCGGGGCAGAACGGGCAGGGTTCTGGGTGGGAACAGAATCATTGGAGCGCTTCTGCTCCATCCGATATCTGACGTAATTGGGAATCACGACCGCGATCACGATCAGCAGGACCCAGACCAGGATGCTGGGCTGCTCGTGGTTGGTGTTGAACAGAAACTGCATGACATTATCCATAGGGTGTTTTCCTTTCCGGCCCAGCAGGCCGCCAGAGGGCTTTTTACAGCCAGATGTTGCCGTTCTCGTCCGGTTTCATGGGCACGGCAATGATGAAGTCCACGATGGTCATAGCGGCAGAGAAACCACTCCAGAAGGTTGCCAGATACAGCAGGCCCAGCACCGGGCGCTTGGCATAGAACTGGTGCGCACCAAACGCACCCAGAATGCACAGGCGCATATACTTCTTACGGCTGACACAGTGCTTTTCACGGTGTTCTCTCCAGTATAACAGGTGGTCGATGGTGTTCCAGATGAACCCATGATTCGGGTCCTTTACCCACTGTGTCTTTTCTTCCATTTACGATGTACCTCTTGTTTGAATTTTGTTCCAAAAGCAGAAAACCGCCCGCCGCAAGGGCGAGCGGTTTTCCTATTTGATTTTACAGGTTTCCGCAGAAAATTGCAAGTACCAATTAGGCGTTCTCAGCCATGGCCTTCATCTTGATCTGAGCGACCTCATCCTGGATCTCTTCCATCTTCTCCTTGGTCAGGGGATAGAACTTCATAGCAATCAGGTTGCAGACCAGGCCGATCATGATCATGCCGTATGCGCAGAAGACAACGCCGCCGCGCAGGCCCGGGGTAACAGGGTCACCCATAACGGGGTTGTGGTCGGTGTAGCCGCACATGCTGAACATGACACCGGCGACCATGGGTGCGAAAGAGGAGACCAGCTTATCCACGAAGCTGAACAGGGTGCCCATCAGGCCGGGGACGTACTTGCCGGTACGGTAGACTTCGTAGTCGGCGCAGTCAGCGGTCATGGGGATAACGATGTTGCCGGAAATGCCCTGGAAACCAGCGGCGACGATGGTCAGAACGAGGTACAGGATCAGGAAGTAGCCCCAGTTCAGAGCACCGGTAGCGGGGTTAGAGGTCATGGTGGTGGGATCGCCCAGCAGCCACAGGGCTGCCAGTGCGCCGTTGATGACCAGACCACCCACAGAGCCGATCAGCATAGCCTTGCGCTGACCCAGTCTGGTAGCAAAGAAGCTGATGAACAGGAAGCACACGATGGTGCTGGGGATGGTGACCAGACCGGTAACGTTACTCTGCAGCAGGTTGGAACCGGCGATGCAGGCGAACATGGCGACCATGACGGCGCTGGACTTTGCAGAGGAGCCCAGTTTATCGGTAGATGCGGACAGGACCAGCATCTGAATGGCACGGTTGTTCTTCAGGGTATCCCAGTAATCCTTGATACCGACCTTGACGGGCTTGCCGGTGCCGAAGAACTCAGGACGATCCTTGGGGGTAATGGAGATCACAGCGATGGTGGTGAAGCAGGCGGACATGATAGCGGTCATCAGCCACAGGGTGTGCATGAACTGGGTGGAAGCGTAGCCGCCCACATCGGTGTAGCCATCAGCAATACGAGGGATGATGATGCCCAGAATGGCGAACAGCAGGGTGTTGAACACGCCGTCGAAGGAAGCGAACATGGGGCGCTGCTTGGGGTCATTGGTCATGCAGCTCTGTGCAGACTTGGTAACAACACACTGGCAGGTGTAGCCCAGGTAGTAGACCATCAGAACGACCACATAGAAGGGGAAGCGCACGCCCTGAGGCAGCTTGTGGGTGACATGGAAAGCGATGTAGCTGGTCACGCACAGGATGATCTGACCGATCACGATGAACGGGCGGTTCTTGCCGAACTTGCCGTTGGTCTTATCGACCATGAAGCCGACGAACGGGTCAGTGACACCGTCCCAGATACGCATCATCATGGTCAGGGAAGAAGCGACCATCATGCCAACGCCGACCCAGCCCATCAGGTAGTAGGTAGCGTAGTTCATCATCATCAGATAAACGTTGGTTGCGGTGTTGTTCAGCGCGTAGCCTGCGATACGCCACAGGGGAACGCGGTGGATGCCGTTGTGCTCATAGTCCTTATCATAGAACTTATCCGGCAGACTTCTGGTTTTTGCCATTTCATTCTCTCCTTTGTTCACACAGGAACATTCTCCGTTTTCTCCATGGGGCTTACAGCTGCCACTGCGTACCAGCCCGTCCGGAACTTTATGTCTATATTATGAACGCTTTTTGATATATCTGTTAGTAATATTTTAAGGTGAAACAGGTCAATTTTACGATTATGAGAAAAGTTTCACTAATGTGAAAAATTCTATTGTGCTTATTGCACAATCAATTGATATACTAGTATAGCACAACGCCAGTTAGCTGCCACTATGCTCTGCGCCGGAGAACGGGCCTGCAAACGCCGGAAAGGGCCCACGGCAAATGCCGCAGGCCCTTTCTGGCGCTAGGAGGTAAATGAATGAATAGAGGAAGATGTCAGATCAGGATGTCGCCGTTCTCATCGGCCTGCATGGGCAGTGCAATGAGAAGGTCGGTCACGCAGAGGAAGAAGGGCACCACGCTCCAGAAGAACAGGGTGTAGAAGGCCGCCAGCGCATACCGCTTTTCATAGTAGCGGTGGCCGCCGCACCAGCCCAGAAACAGGCAGAGCAGAAGGTACTTCTTTTTGTTCACCTTGTGCCTTACGCGGTTCTTTTTCCAATCGTGATACTTACCAATGAGGCCCGGGCTCTTCTCCTTTTCAAGATCGATGCCGGCTTCCAGCTTGGCATCCTGCAGCGCCAGCTCCGCCTTGATAAAGTCATCCCGGGTCAGCTCCTCGCCGGTCTCCAGCTTGTGGAACACATCGTCCGTTACCTGCTGGCGGCTGCCGGTGCCGTAATAGCCGGTGCTCCAATCGTCCTTTTCCTCGTCGTAGTGCTCCACATCGCCCAGCAGCTCGCCGGTGGTGGGGGCCTTTTCCGGGGCCTCAGCGGAGGGGGCCGGGGTGATCTCAGGGGTCTGGTTCAGCTTGTTTTCTTCTGCCATAGTGGTATTCCTTCCGGGTCTCAGGGTATCAGAAAGTCCTGCGGCAGAGGATGGCCCGCCGCAGGACATTTCCGGTTACGATGCAGGACAGCGGCGCTGTCCCGGATTCAAAATTTCCGCAGGGAGATGGTTGGCATTAAGCCTGCTTTGCAGCAGCCTCAGCCTTGATGCGGCCGATCTCAGCCTGGATCTCTGCCATCTTCTCCTTGGTCAGGGGATAGAAGTGCATAGCCACAACGTTGCACAGCCAGCCAACAATGGGCAGCAGGACGAAGCAGCCGATGGTTGCCCAGAAGATGCCGTCAGAGTACGGAGTCATGGTGTCGGGCAGAGCGTCCTTGAAGCCGACCATGGAGTAGAACAGAGCCACAACGGTAGCAGCCAAAGAGGAGACCAGCTTATCCACGAAGCTGAACAGGGTGCCCATCAGGCCGGGAACGTACTTACCGGTACGGTAGACCTCGTAGTCAGCGCAGTCAGCGGTCATGGTGATAACGATGGAGGAGGACAGTGCCTGCACGCCGGACCATGCGATGACCAGCAGCACGAAGATCAAAGCGGTGGTGGTCCAGCCGGTGAACAGGGTGCCCCAGGTGTCAGGACGGATCAGGCGGAATGCGGGCAGAGAGAACTTGGAAGCATCGCCCTTGGGGTTGAAGAAGAACAGGAACAGGGTGATGGCGATGGAGCCGATGATGCCGCCCCAGGTACCCACCAGCATGGATGCCTTCTGGCCCATCTGACGAGCGATCTTGTTCATCAGCAGCAGAGAAATCAGGCAGATGGGGATAGAGGTGATCTGAGAGTAGCTGGAGTATGCGGCATAGTTGCCGAAGATGATGCCGAACAGGCAGATCATAACGGTAGCGTTGCTCTTGGTGGACATGAACAGCTTATCGGTAGATGCGGAGACCACCAGCATCTGGATGGCACGGTTGTGAGCCAGGGTGTCAACGTAATCCTTGATGCCGACCTTCTGGGTGGTGCCCAGACCGAAGTACTTCGGATTGTCCTTACGCCACAGGGCGATGATGGCGCAGACTGCAAAGACAGCGGACAGGCCGCCGAACATCAGCTGCATGGTGGTGAACAGGCCGGGGTTGTAGAAAGCGGACAGGCTGCCGCCGGACTTCTCCACGATGCCTGCCAGAGCAGGGTTCTGTGCCACCAGAGAAGCGATCTCGGCAGCGTTGGCCTCGGCAGTCAGGGTGAACTTGGGCACCAGGACATCGGTGACAATGATGGGGAACATGATGTTCATCAGAACAATGTTATACACAGTATCGCACATTGCGAAGATGGGGCGCTGCTTGGGATCGTTGGTCAGGCAGGTCTGAGCAGACTTGGTGACAACGCACTGGCAGGTGTAGCCAATGATGTAGATCATGTAGATGATGATGAACGCAATAAAGCGGACACCAGTGCCCATCTTGGGGATGAAGTTGAACATCACGAAGGTGGTGGCGAACATGATGATCTGACCGATGGCAATGAACGGACGGTTTTTGCCGAACTTGCCGTTGGTCTTATCGACCATCATACCAACGAACGGGTCGGTGACACCGTCCCAGACACGCATGATGGTAACAATAGAACCGGCCAGCACGGATGCCAGACCGACGATACCGATCAGGAAGTAGCTGATGTAACCGACCACGACCATGTAGGTGTTGGTGGAGGTGTTGTTCAGAGCGTACATCATGATCTCCCACATTTTCGCTCTGTGGATGCCGTTTTCTTCAAGCGGCTGTTTGACCTTTGCCATAGAGAAGCTCTCCTTTCAATTCTGCGGCCGGTGTGCTGCCACTCACTCCGGCCTTTCATTCGGTCCCCCGTGGGCTGCGGCTGCCACATCGCGAACCGGGGGATTTTTATGTATACATTATGAACTATCCCTCAAATTTCTGTTAGTAAAATTTTGAGGTAAAACAGGACAATTTTACTCTCCTTGGGCGAAATCAACAGTTTTAAAAAACAGCGTTCGTCATTTTGCACATGATTGCAAGATACTAGTACAGCACATTCCACAAAACAGACTTGTATTCCAACCGCGCGCAAAAAAGAATACAAGGAAAGTGCGGAAATATCCAAAAAATTTTCTAGTTGTTCCGCGCGGCGGCCTATTATAATAGGTATAGCATCTGCGGCTCTATGGCATGGGCCGCTGCGTTCAAAAGAAAAGGAGAAAACACTATGGCAGTGAAAGCATCCGAGCGTGTAAAGCGCTACCAGAACCCCAACGGCCCCACCATCAGCACCGTGGAGCGCAAGGTCATCGAGCAGGACGGCCTGTATTTCAAGGACATCGACGGCACCGGCACCGTCAGCGCAGTCAACGACTGGCGCTTGACCCCGGCTGAGCGCGCCGAGGCCTATGTCAAGGTTCTGACCACCAGCGAGAAGATCGGCCAGATCTTCACCTCCGACTGGCGCATGGGCCCCAAGTATCCTTCCCCCCGTCTGGCAGCCAACGGCCACAAGCCCGTGGCGGACGAAAGCGGCCTGCTGGACGAGGCACCCGTGAACGTCTCCGACAGCATCTTCGGCTCCCAGTCCCTGCCCAGCACCTCTGACATGGTCAAGAAGAGCTTCAACCGCCACGTCATCCTGCGCGAGAGCCCCACGCCTGAAGATCTGGCAGATTACCTGAACCAGCTGCAGTATCTGACCGAGACCTGTGATCACTTTGTTCCCATGCAGGTCATGTCCAACAGCCGCAACGAGAACGGCGAGGTCGTGTTCGGCATGAACGATGCCACCGGCGTGTTTGCCACCTATCCCGGCACCCTGGGCATTGCTGCTGCCGTCAAGGGCACCGCACGCATCGACATCATCGACAAGTTCGCCGACACCATCCGCCGCGAGTGGAATGCCTGCGGCCTGAAGAAGGGCTACATGTACATGGCCGACTGCGTCACCGACCCCCGTTGGCAGCGCACCTTCGGCACCTTTGGCGAGGACCCCGCACTGATCGAGGAGATCTTCGACCACCTGATCCCCGGCATCCAGGGCGGCAGCAACGGCGTTACCCCCGAGGGTGTTTCCATGACTGTGAAGCACTTCCCCGGCGGCGGTGCCCGTGAGAACGGCTTTGACCCCCACTATGCAGCAGGCCAGTGGAACATCTACGCCACCCCCGGCTCCCTGCAGAAGTACCACATCCCGGCATTCCGCGCAGCCATCCGCCACAATGCCGAGTCCATCATGCCCTACTACTCCAAGCCCAGCGCCGAGAAGAGCGCTCCGCAGGAGGACTTCAACGGCAACCCCATCGAGCTCCAGCCCTACGGCTTTGCCTACAACAAGGTGTTCATCGACGGCCTGCTGCGCGGCCAGATGGGCTTCAAGGGCTACATCAACTCCGACACCGGCATTGTCCACAACATGTGCTGGGGCGTTGACATGCTGGACGAGCCCGAGCGCATCGGCTATGCTGTCACCCAGAGCGGCGTGGACCTGATCTCCGGCCTGCTGGACAACGAGCTGGGCGAGGAGAGCTACGCCCGCGGCACCAACGACTACTACGACACCCACGCGGTGCCCGTCGGTTTCAAGAAGGAAGATCTGGTGCTGACCGATGCCAGCCTGAACCGCGCTGTCAGCCGCACCCTGACCGAGCTGTTCCGTCAGGGCATGTTCGAGGACACCTACGCCGACCCCAGGAAGGCCGCCGAGGTCGTTGCCACCAAGGCCGACTGGGAGGAAGCTTCCCGCGTGCACCGCGAGTCCGTTGTCCTGCTGAAGAACGACGGCACCCTGCCCCTGAAGGACGGCACCAAGGTCTACGCTGAGGCCTTTGGCAAGAGCGCCGAGGCCGGTGAGGCCGCCACCAAGGCCCTGCGCGAGATGCTGGGCAATGTCACTCTGGTGGACACCCCCGATGAGGCCCAGGTGGCCCTGCTGATGGTCAGCCCCCAGTCCGGTGCATACTTCAACGCCACCCCGGGCTACCTGGAGCTGGACATCTGCGAGGACAAGACGGTCTGCAACGTGGATGAGAGCGGCAAGCCCACCACCGAGACCCACAAGGAGACCACTCTGGTGGGCGCAAACCGTCTGGCCGGTATCGCTGCTGCGGTCCACGCACACGGCGGCAAGGTCGTTTCCAACATCAACTGCCCGCTGGCCTGGGAGGTCGGCAATGTGGAAAAGGTCTCCGATGCTCTGACCGTCGGCTTTGACACCTACCCCTCCGCAACGCTGGATGTGATGTTCGGCCGCTTTGCTCCCGTTGGCAAACTGCCCCTGACCCTGCCCAAGGGCGACGAGGTGCTGGCTGTGAACGCGGACGGTGTCTGCATCAGCCCCAACGACGTGCCCGGCTTTGCAAAGGATGCCTACATGCCCGACAGCATGAAGGACGAGAACGGCAAGGCTTACGCCTACCGTGATGCCGCAGGCAACTACTACGAGATGAACTTCGGCCTGACGTTCTGAGGGCAGCCCTCTCCGTCTCGCTCAAACCAAAGGAGACACTTTCCATGGCACAAACGCAGAAAAAACAGCAGGATATGGGCACGGGCGACGTGAAAAAGCTCCTGCTCCAGCTGATGATCCCCGCCGTTGTGGCGCAGGTGGTCAACCTGCTGTACAACATCGTGGACCGCATCTACATCGGCCACATCTCGGGGATCGGCGCGGCGGCTCTGACCGGCGTGGGCCTGTTTACCCCCATCCTGATGCTCCTGAACGCCTTTGCCATGCTCATCGGCTCCGGCGGCGCGCCCCGCACCGCCATCGCCATGGGCCAGGGCGACAAGAAGCAGGCAGAAAAGATCGTCAGCAACAGCTTTACTATGCTGCTGCTCTTCTCGGTCGTCCTGACCATCGTCTTTTACGCCGCCGCACCCACCCTGCTGCGGCTGTTTGGTGCCAGTGACACCACCCTGCCCTACGCTCTGGCTTACAGCCGCATCTACATTCTGGGCACCATCTGCGTACTGATCGTGCTTGGCATGAACACCTTCATCACTGCGCAGGGCTTTGCCAAGATCAGTATGCTGACCACCGTCATCGGCGCGGTCATCAACATCGTGCTGGACCCCATCCTCATCTTTGGGCTGGGCATGGGCGTAAAGGGCGCTGCCATTGCCACCGTGCTGAGCCAGGCAGTGGGTGCCATCTTGGTCATCCGCTTTCTCACCGGCCCCAAAACCATCCTCAAGATCCGCAAAGAGGACATGAAGCTGGAAGGGAAGATCATCATGCCCGTGCTGGCACTGGGCATTTCCACCTTCGTCATGCTCTCCACCGAGAGCCTGCTGTCCATCAGCTTCAGCTCCAGCCTGGCCCGTTACGGCGGTGACGTGGCCGTGGGTGCCATGACCGTGATCACCAGCGCCTCCCAGCTGTGCACCATGCCCATCTCGGGCATCTGCCAGGGCGGCCAGCCGGTAATGAGCTTCAACTTCGGCGCAGGCAAGAAAGACCGCGTCAAGCAGGCATTCCGATTCCAGCTGACCCTCTGCCTGAGCTACACCACCATCTTCTGGCTGCTGATGATGCTGGTTCCCGGTGCAGTGGCCGGCATCTTCACCTCGGATGCCTCCCTGATCGATTACACCACCTGGGCCATGCGCATCTACATGGCGGGCATCTTCTCCACCGGTGTCCAGATCGCCTGCCAGCAGAGCTTTATGGCGCTGGGTCAGGCCAAGGTCAGCCTGCTGCTGGCCTGCCTGCGCAAGCTCATCCTGCTCATCCCTCTCATCTTCATCCTGCCCCATGTGGTCGCGAACCCTGTGTTCGGCGTGTTCCTTGCCGAGCCCGTCAGCGACATCATCGCCGCTGCCGTGACCGCCACCACCTTCTTCCTCCAGTTCAATAAGATCCTGGACAAGGGCGCTGGCAGGGTCTGATGCCTTGTCCGCCTGAAAACAATCATCCGTATCACCACAACCATCTGATCAAAAAAGGAGTATCCTCGTGGAAAAGAATGTTCTGAACACCGACCTGTCCGGCAAGGTTGCCGTGGTCACCGGTGCCAGCGGCACCCTTTGTTCCATTTTCGCCAAGGCTCTGGCCCGGGCAGGAGCCAAAGTGGCTCTGCTGGGCCGCAACATGGAGAAGCTGAAGGAGCTGGCCAATGCGATTGAGGCAGAAGGCGGCGTGGCCAAGGGCTACACCTGCAACGTTATGAACAAGGCCAACTGCCTGCAGGTGGCAGAGGAGGTGATGGCGGATCTGGGTCCCTGCGACATTCTGGTGAACGGTGCCGGCGGCAACAACCCCCGGGCCAACACCGACAAGGAATTCTTTGAGATGGCAGATCTGGACGACGACACCGTAACCTTCTTCGATCTGGACGAGAGCGGCGTGGAGATGGTGTTCAACCTGAACTTCATCGGCACCCTGCTGCCCACGCAGGCCTTTGCCCGGCAGATGGTGGGCCGCCCCGGCTGCAACATTATGAACATCTCCAGCATGAACGCCTACCTGCCCCTGACCAAGATCCCGGCCTACTCCGGCTCCAAGGCTGCTGTCACCAACTTCACCCAGTGGCTGGCAGTGCACTTCAGCAAGGTGGGCATCCGGGTCAACGCCATTGCCCCGGGCTTCTTTGCCAGCGAGCAGAACGCACGGCTCCTCTACAACGAGGACGGCACCCCCACCGCCCGCACCGAAAAGATCCTGGCTGCCACCCCCATGGGCCGCTTTGGCGACAGCGAAAAGGATCTGGTGGGTGCCCTGCTGTTCCTGCTGAACAACGAGGCTGCCGGCTTTATCACCGGCATCTGCCTGCCCATTGACGGCGGATTCTCCGCCTACTCTGGTGTCTGATGAGGGCCCCGGCCTGAGCCGCAGACCCTGAGAGAAACAATAAGAGCCCTGGGGCTGCAATTCTCTGCAGCCCCAGGGCTCTTTCTCGTTTTTACAGACCTGCCAGCAGGATGGCCAGCACGGCTTTCTGCACATGGAGACGGTTCTCGGCCTCGTCAAAGATCTCGTCGGCGTGCTCTTCAAAGACAGCGGTGGAGATCTCCTCGCCCCGGTGCGCAGGCAGGCAGTGGAGGAGCATGGCATCGGGCTTTGCGCCCTCCATCAGCCTGCTGGTCACCTGAAAGCCCGCGAAATCCCGCAGACGGCGCTCACTTTCGGGGGTACCGGGGGCCGTATTCCATGCGGCGGTCACCACCACATCGGCATCCTTCACACCCTCGGCGGGGTCGGTGAGCAGGTGAAACTTTTCGCCATACTTGTGGGCGAACATCAGCACGTCAGCGGCAGGGCGGTAGCCCTCGGGGCAGACACAGGTCACACGCATCCCTGCCAGCAGGCCGCCCACGATGAGGCTGTTTGCCATGCTGCAGCCATCGCCAATAAAGCAGAGCTTCTGGCCCTCCAGCGTGCCCCGGCGCTCCCGGATGGTCATCAGGTCGGCCAGCACCTGGCAGGGATGGGCGTAGTCGGTCAGGCCGTTGATCACGGGCACACCGGCCAGCTCGGCAAACTCTTCCAGATCGCACTGGCGGTAAGTGCGCCAGACCACGCAGTCGTAGTAGCGGCCCAGCACCCGGGCGGTGTCCTTGAGGGGCTCGCCCCGGCCGGACTGCAGCTCGGTGGCGGCGTTCATGTAATTGCCCAGACCGCCCAGCTGGTAGACACCTACCTCAAAGCTGGTGCGGGTGCGGGTGGAATTTTTGGAGAACATCAGCGCCACGCTCCTGCCCTTGAGCAGCGCCGGGGTCGTCCCGGCCTTCTGCTCTGCCTTGAGCTCCTCCGCCACATCAAGGATGTGGTGGAGCTCAGCGGGGGAGAGGTCGCTCATTTTCAGCAGATGTTTCATGCCTGCTCCTTTGGAGCCTTCTGCTCCATCTCGGTCAGCACCTCGTTCAGGATGCCCAGAGCCTTTTCCACATCGTGGGCGGTCAGGGTCAGCGGGGGCAGCAGGCGCAGGCGGCTCTTGGCCGTGAGCACCAGCAGGCCCTTTTCGCGGCAGGCGGCCAGCACGTCCGCGGCCTGGATGCCGCCAAAGAACTCGATGCCCACCATCAGGCCAATGCCGGAAAGGTTCTTGACCATGGGCAGCTTGGCCAGACCGGCACGCAGCTGGACGGCCCGCTCACTGACATTGGCCAGGAAGCTCTGATCCATCCGATCCACCACCACGTTGGCACCGGCGCAGACCACCGGGTTGCCGCCAAAGGTGGAACCGTGGCTGCCGGGGCCCATGCCCTCGGCGGTCTTTTCGTTCAGCAGAACGGCACCGATGGGCAGGCCGCCGCCCAGGCCCTTGGCCAGCGTGACGATATCGGGCTTGAGGTTGTAGTGCTCACAGCACAGGAAGGTGCCGGTGCGGCCCACACCGGTCTGCACCTCGTCCACGATGAGGACAAGGTCCTTTTCATCACAGAGGGCGCGCACAGCCTGCACATACTCGGGGTCCAGCGCCATCACGCCGCCCTCGCCCTGGATCAGCTCCAGCATAATGGCGCAGGTATGGCGGTCCACCAGTTCCCGGAGGCCTTCGATGTCACCGGCAGTGGTATAGACAAAGCCCTCGTTGAAGGGGCCGAAGTAGTTGTGGAACACCTCCTGACCGGTGGCGGTCAGGGTGGCAATGGTGCGGCCATGGAAGCTGTTGACCAGCGTGATCACAACATCGCGGCCCTTGCCGTAGTGATCGAAGCTGTACTTGCGGGCGGCCTTGATGGCACCCTCGTTGGCCTCGGCACCGGAATTTCCGAAGAACACCTTGTTCATGCCGGTGCGCTTGCACAGCTTTTTGGCCAGCTTGCCGCAGGGAGCAGTGTAATAGAGGTTGGAGGTGTGCTGCAGCTTATGGGCCTGTTCGGAGACGGCCTCGGCCCAAGTCAGGTCGCAGTAGCCCAGGCTGTTCACGCCGATGCCGCTGGTGAAATCCAGATACTTCTGGCCCTCGGGGCCCTCGGCATACAGGCCGTGGCCCTTTTCCAGTGCAATGGGGTTGCGGTTATAGGTGTGCAGGACATATTCGTTGTCCCGCTTGATGACTTTTTCGGAATCCATAGATATACCCTCCTTGGTTAGCGTCCTCGCCCTCTCAGTCTCGCATTCGCTCGCCAGCTCCCCCAAAGGGGGAGCCTATTCATCTTTATTATATCGCCCGATATAATTTTCAGCAAGCCTTATTCCTGATGGCTGCGGCGGTAGAACCGGGTGCCGGAGCCCCGGTTGGAGAACAGCTCCAGCAGGATGGAGTGGGGCACACGGCCATCGATGATGACCGCCTCGTGGACTCCCTGATAGATGGCATCGGCCATGCCGCCGATCTTGGGGATCATGCCGCCCGCAATGATGCCGGCAGCCTTGTAGCCCTCGATCTCGCTGACCTCCACCTCGGGGATAAGGGTGGTCTCATCGTCCTTATCCCGCAGCAGGCCGGCGATATCGGTCATGGAAACCAGCTTCTCGGCCTTGAGGGCAATGGCGATCTGTGCGGCAGCGGTGTCGGCATTGACATTATAGGCCTGACCCAGATCGTCCATGCCCACCGTTGCGATCACGGGGATATAGCCGCCGTCCAGCAGGGTAGAGATCAGGGTGGGGTCCACATGGATGATCTCGCCCACATGGCCCAGCGCGGGGTCCAGCTCGGTGCAGCGGAGCATCTGGCCGTCCATGCCGCACAGGCCCACGCCGCGGCCGCGCAGCTTTGCCACAAGGTCCTTGTTCACCTTACCGGCCAGCACCTGCTGAACGATCTCCATGGTAGCGTCATCGGTCACGCGCAGACCGTTGTTGAAATGGCTCTCCACGCCGACTTTTTTCAGCATCTCGTTGATGGCCGGGCCGCCGCCGTGCACCAGCACCACCCGCACCCCCAGCAGGGTCAGGGTGACAAGGTCGTTCATCACGGCGTTTTTCAGCGTCTCGTTGATCATGGCGTTGCCGCCGTATTTGATGACCATGGTCTTGCCATGGTATTTCTGGATGTAAGGGGTCGCCTCCGAAAACAGGAGGGCCATTTCTTCGTTCTTCATATACTCTCCTTGCCGCCAGCACGCTTGCTCCGGCATTCGTTTTTCACCAAGACAAACTCCTTCCGTCATCGCTGCGCGATGCCACCTCCCTCAAAGAGGGAGGCTTTCAGGCCCCTTCCTTGAGGGGGCTGTCACCGCAGGCGACTGGAGGAGTTCCATTAAGTTCTATAATCCCCGTTGATCTTCACATAATCATAAGTCAGATCACAGCCCCATGCCTTGGCGCTGGCATCGCCGGTACCCATATCCACCTTGACAAGGATATCATGCTCCGCCAGAACTTTGGCAGCCTCGTCCTCGCTGTAGGGGTGGTAGGCGGCGTTCTCGCAGACATAGACCTCACCTGCGGCACTGCTCAGCCAGACACAGACCTTGTCGATGGAGAAATCGCCGGGGGTGTAGCCGATGGCGCAGAGGATGCGGCCCCAGTTGGCATCGCGGCCAAAGACAGCAGCCTTGAACAGGTTGGAGCAGACCACGCTGCGGCTGACGGCACGGGCCGTTTTCAGGTCGGGGGCGTGGGTCACCTCGCAGGTGATGAGGTGGGTGGCACCCTCGCCGTCACCAGCGTGCTCGGCGCACATGTGCTCAGCAATGGCGGTCAGGGCCGCCACAAAGGCATCGTAGTCGGCGTTCTCTTCGCAGATCTCGGGGTTTCCGGCCAGACCGGAGGCCATGATGATCAGGGTATCGTTGGTGGAGGTGTCCAGATCCACGCTCATCTGGTTGTAGGTGCCGGGCACCACGGTCTTGAGGGCCTTTTCCAGCAGAGCGGGGGAAACGGCGGCATCGGTGGTGTAGAAGGCCAGCATGGTGGCCATGTTGGGGGCGATCATGCCGCTGCCCTTGCCAATGGCACCCACGGTGCAGGTCTTGCCGCCCAGCTCAAACTGGATGGCGTACTCCTTTTTGTGGGTATCGGTGGTCATAATGGCCGTGGCCGCATCGGTGCTGCCCTGCGCAGTTGCCGCCAGCTTTGCTGCGGCGGCGGGGATTCCCCGGGCAAAGGGGTCAATGACCATGGGCTGGCCGATAACACCGGTGGAGGCGGGCAGCACATCCTCGGCGGGGATGTGCAGCGCCTCGCCCACCAGCGCACAGCACTCCTCAGCCAGAGCCACGCCGTTGGCGGCGCAGGTGTTGGCGTTGCCGCTGTTCACAAGAATGGCCTGTGCATAGCCGTCCTTCAGGTGGGCACGGTCCACCTTGATGGGTGCGCCGCAGACCTTATTGGTGGTGTAAACACCGGCGGCGGCACAGCGCACCTCCGCCTTGATGAGTGCCAGATCGTATTTTTCATTATGATTTGCGCGGATGCCGCAATGCACGCCAGCCGCTGCAAAGCCCTTGGGGGCACAGATGCCGCCCGCAACTTCTTGATACTGCATAACGATTTTCCTTTCTCACAAAGAAATACTCCCTCAGTCACGGCATTCGCCGTGCCAGCTCCCTCATGGAGGGAGCCTTTGCGTAACCGTCAGCTGCAAAAGCCTCCCTCTTCGAGGGAGGTGGATGCGAACACCGTGAGCAGACGAAGGGAGTTTTTATTCCAGACCCTCCGTCTCTTCAAAACCGAGCATCAGATTCATACACTGGACTGCCGCGCCGGACGAGCCCTTGCCCAGATTATCAAACAGGGAGACCAGCATCATCTGATCCCCGGCGGCGTTCACAGTGCTGTACAGCTCCATGCGGTCGGTACCGGCCATGGCGTTGGAATACAGGCCATTCTCGGGCAGCGGCTCGTTCAGGGCGTGTACCTTGATGGTGGCGGCATCCCTGTAATACTCCGCCAGCCCTGCGGCCACCTTTTCGGCACCGCCCCAGACCGGCTGGAAGGGCACCAGCACCTGCATCCCGCTGTAATAGTCGCAGACCACAGGCACAAAGGCGGGCGGGTTTGCCAGCCCACTGATCTTCTGCATCTCGGGCAGATGTTTATGGGCAAGGCTCAGACCGTAGCTCTTGGGTGCATCCAGCTTGCTGTGGGCCGGACGGTCGGGGCTTTCGTAATCGGCGATCATCTTTTTGCCGCCGCCGGAATAGCCGGAAATACCGGTGCAGCTGTAAAAATCACCCGCTCCGGCAAGGCCCAGCTCCACCAGAGGCCGCATGATGCTGATAAACCCGCTGGCATAGCAGCCGGGCACCGCCACGCGGCAGGCATTTTTGATCTTTTCCTTCTGGCCCCTGAGTTCCGGGAAGCCGTAGACCCAGTTGGGATCCGTGCGGAAAGCCGTGGAAGTATCCAGCACCTTGACATCCGGACGGAGCAGGGGCATGACCTCTCTGGAGGCGGCATCCGGCAGGCAGAGGAAGGCGAGGTCAGCCGAATTGATGACCTTTGCCCGCTCGTTCACGTCCTTGCGGCCCTCCTCGGAGATGGAGAGCAGTTCAATTTCGGGCCGGGCGGCCAGACGGTCAGCAATGCGCAGACCCGTGGTGCCTGCGGAGCCGTCGATAAAGACCTTTACGCTCATGCGTTGTTCGCCTCCCATGCGGCCAGCTGATCCATGGCCAGCCGAATCTGGTTGTTGACGCTGGCCTCGCTGGGGCCGCCGTAGCTGGTGCGGCCCTCACAGCACTTGATGAGGTCGATGGCATCATAGATATCGTTCTCAAACAGGGCGCTGTAGCCCTTGAACTCGTCAAGGGTCAGTTCCTCCAGGGTCTTATCCTTTGCGATGCAGTCGGAGACCATACAGCCGGTCAGCTTGTAGGCATCCCGGAAGGGCATCCCCTTCTTGGTCAGGTAGTCGGCGCAGTCGGTGGCGTTGATAAAGCCATTGGCGGCAGCGCGGCGCATGTTGGCAGGCAGGGTCTTCATGGTGTCCAGCATGGGGGTGACGGTCTTGAGGCACAGCTCCAGCGTATCCACCGCATCGAAGATGGCTTCCTTGTCCTCCTGCATATCCTTGTTGTAGGCCAGAGGAATGCCCTTCATCATCACCAGCAGGGTGTTCAGGTCACCGTAGACGCGGCCGGTCTTGCCGCGGATCAGCTCGGTGACATCGGGGTTCTTCTTCTGGGGCATGATGGAGGAGCCGGTGGTAAAGGCATCGTCCAGCTCGATGAACTTGAACTCCCAGCTGCACCAGAGGATGATCTCCTCGGAAAGGCGGGACAGATGCATCATGCAGATGGAGATGGCGTTGGCCAGCTCGATGCAGAAGTCACGGTCAGAAACGCCGTCCAGGCTGTTGGCGCAGGGTGCGGCAAAGCCCAGCTTTTCGGCGGTGAACTGACGATCCAGCGGGTAAGTGGTACCGGCCAGAGCGCCGGAGCCCAGCGGGCACTGGGCATCCATGCGGGCAGTGGCATCCTCAAAGCGCTGCAGGTCGCGCAGGAGCATGGAGGCGTAGGCCATCAGCGCATGGCCAAAGGTGATGGGCTGGGCGCGCTGCAGGTGGGTGTAGCCGGGCATGACAGCGGTGGTATTCTCCGCAGCCTTCCTGCAGATGACCTTGATGAGCTCCACGATGTAAGCCTGCAGGGTGTGGCTGTAGTCCCGCAGGGTCAGGCGGATATCCAGCGCCACCTGATCGTTGCGGCTGCGGCCGGTGTGCAGGCGCTTGCCTGCATCGCCGATGCGGGCGGTCAGGGTCTGCTCCACAAAGGTATGCACATCCTCGGCGTTGGGGTCGATCTCCAGCGCACCGCTTGCCAGATCGTCGGCAATGGAGGCCAGCCCGCTGAGGATATCCTCGCAGTCCTTTTCGGAGATGATGCCCTGCTTGGCCAGCATGGCGGCGTGGACCCCGCTGCCGCGCATATCCTGCGCGATCATCCGCTGGTCAAAGCGGATGGAGGAGTTGAAATCATTGACGCGCGAATCGACCGCCTTGGAGAAGCGGCCCTTCCAGAGTTGTTCTGCCATTGTTATTGTCCCTCTATCTCGTAAAGTATCTTTATCTTACGGAAAGCTTTTCCTCCGTACAACCTCTCCGTCATCTTCGCTTTGCTCGATGCCACCTCTCCTAGTAGGAGAGGCCTTGGCATACCATCGCGTTTTCGGGGGTTGGCGCTTCGCTCCTGTTTGCCCTGCGGCAGGCATTGGCTTTGGAGCGTCAGCGATTATTGCGAAAAATAAATCTTCTGCCAAGGGCTCCCCTACTAGGGGAGCTGCCAAGCGCCAGCGAAGGCTGAGAGGTTGTACAGAGACGGGCCTGACCACAAGCATACATTTCCTTTATAAACGGCAAAGCCGCCGCAGGGGAAAACGCTCCTGCGGCGGTGCCG
>OAUV01000690.1_pt1 | contig 29092 bp, 19 predicted proteins | sample 1516841 | NCBI WGS metagenome assembly OAUV01 (sample SAMEA2580044, study PRJEB22360) | human gut metagenome | biome: human gut; feature: human-associated habitat; material: faeces | place: Denmark | collected 2008/2010 | reverse complement strand
GGCGGCTGCCTGCACACTGGCCAGCCGAACGAGCTCTGGAGCTACGGCGAAGAGAACTATAAGATCATGAAGAAATACTATGATATCCGGATCGAGATGCATGATTACATCAAAAAACTGTACGACGAGGCATCCGAGAACGTACAAGGGACGGAAAAGTCTATGAAGGCGGCCAGACGATCCACGCCGATGCACCGATCGATTCGATTCCGGTATTTAAACGAAAATAGTTAAGTAAGAAGAAAAAACCGACCGCGTAAAACCGGTCGGTTTTTTTGAATAAATTTCCATTACAGGACGGTTTTTGTACACTTTTTTCTTGACGAAACGGGAAACAATCGTTACACTATTATGTATAACTGTAATTAAAATGGGAAAATGTAGCAAAACGCGGAAGCACACAAAGGGGTAATGAAGTTTTGTGTGTACCGGGGAGGAGAGAGGGAAACAGATGAATCAGACCGAATTGCCGGAATGTGAAAAAATAAATAAGAAAGAGCCTTCTAAGGATGTTCAGATGACACAGAAACAGGCAGACCGTCTGGTGGAACATCTGAAGAATATTTTCATGTATGTGCGGGTTCTCCGTCCGGATGAGATCGGAGATTTTATTATCGATGAAGAGAATGGCAAGCTGTGTGAATGCTACACAGTATGGAACAAAGCGATGCCGTGCCTTAACTGTATTTCCGAAAAAGCCCTGCGGGAGAAATCGCAGAAATCAAAACTGGAATGCGTTGCGTCGAATGTGTATCAGGTCATTGCAAGATACGTGGAGATCGAAGGAGAACCATGCGTGATCGAGATGATCAACCGTCTCGACGATGAAACACTGATGGACTCCGAAGGACGCCAGAATCTGGTAAGCAAGCTGAACAGCTACAGCGAAGAGCTGTATCGTGACGCGCTGACCGGAGTATTCAACCGCCGCTACTTCGAAGACCAGATCCGGGACGCCAGCTTTTGCTGCGGCGTAGCCATGATCGATCTCGATGATTTCAAATTATACAACGATACATACGGCCACAATGCCGGAGATATGGCGCTTGACACCATTGTAAAGACCGTCAACCGCTGCACCCGACGTACCGACCGTCTGATCCGCTTAGGAGGAGACGAATTTCTGCTGGTTCTGCCGGAGATGGATGAGGAAAACTTTGTACAGAAATTAAAACAGATTCAGTCACAGATCCATGAGGCACAGGTGCCGGGCTACTCGAAGATGCGTCTTTCCGTCAGCGTAGGAGGTGTTCTGACAAGAGATGAGACGATCGGCGAAGCTGCGATGCGTGCCGACCAGCTGATGTATCTTGCAAAACAACGGAAAAACATGGTTGTCACCGAGAAAGACCAGATCCTGGGTTGTCAGGACGATGTTGTCCGTCAGGAAAACCGCAGAGAAAAACAGCGCATCCTGATCGTGGATGATTCCGAGATGAACCGTATCATCCTCTCGGAGATTCTGCAGGATGAATACGATATCATCGAGGCTTCCACCGGTGAAGAGTGCCTGCGTCTGCTGGAAGAATACGGAACAGGCCTTGCGCTGATCCTTCTGGATATCGTCATGCCGGGCATGGACGGTTTCGGAGTGCTTGACTACATGAACCGCAACCACTGGATCGAAGAGGTTCCGGTCATCATGATATCGAGCGAGGATTCCACCACATTTGTGCGCCGTGCGTATGAGCAGGGCGTATCCGATTATATCAGTCGTCCGTTTGATGCAAAAGTTGTTTACCAGCGTGTCTTCAATACGATCAAATTATATGCAAAACAGCGCCGTCTCGTGACGCTCGTCACCGAGCAGATTTATGAAAAAGAGAAAAACAATCAGATGATGATCAGTATCCTGAGCCATATCATGGAATTCCGGAATGGCGAGAGCGGACTTCATGTCCACCACATCAACGTTCTGACCAGTATGCTCCTCGAGCGTCTGGTACAGAAGACAGACCGCTACCACTTAAGCTGGTCCGATCAGCTGATGATCACAACGGCATCCGCGCTGCACGATATCGGAAAGATGGGCATTGACGAGAACATTTTAAATAAGCCGGGAAGGCTGACGAAAGAAGAGTTCGAGGAGATGAAGAAACATACCCTGATCGGAGCGTCCATGCTGAAGAGCCTGGAACTGTATCAGGACGAGAAGCTGGTACAGATTGCGTACCAGATCTGTCGCTGGCATCATGAGCGGTACGACGGAAAGGGTTACCCGGACGGCTTAAAAGGTGAGGAGATCCCGATTGCAGCCCAGGTTGTATCGATTGCCGATGTTTACGATGCGCTGACAAGCGAGCGTGTCTACAAATCGGCATACACGCACGAGAAAGCCATCGAGATGATCCTGAACGGCGAGTGCGGTGCCTTCAGCCCGCTGATGCTCGAGTGTCTGCTCGATATCAAAGATGCCATCTGCGAGGAGCTGAACACCATATCCGAAGAAAAACAGACTTCGATTCAGATTGAAAAGCTGAAAAAGAATCTGAAATCGGGGGGGGGCAGAGCTGAGTTTTCTGAACTCTGATGAGAAGTTATCCACAGAAGATGCCTGGGAGAACAGGTATCATGCGGATTCGAAAGACGATCTTAAATAAAAATATACCAAAACCCATGGATTTCTGAAAAGATTCCATGGGCTTTTCGCACTTTTGTGCAAATTTTTGTTGTGATTCCGGAGGACAACTGCTATAATAACAGAAAATGTCAAAAAATACGACAAAAATACCGGAAGAGGGCTGTGCGAACAAGTACACACAAGTCTGGAAAGGATAAATATCATGAATCAGTTGGAAGTATTACGAGAGAGCCTCGGACAGTGCGATGAGATTATTTTGGATGCGCTGCTTATGAGAAACCGTATTGTCGAGGACATTATGGTATATAAAGAAGCAAATAACGTGCCGATTCTCCAGCCGGAGCAGGAAGCAAAACAGAAGGAATGGCTGGAACGCCGGATGCAGGAAAAACGCCATAAAAACGAAGTGGCGGATGTTTTCGAGAGCATCACAAGAAACAGTAAAAAGATTCAGGCAAGAAAGCTGTTCAATTATAATATTGTACTGATCGGTTTTATGGGAGCCGGAAAGAGTACCATTTCCGATTATCTCAAAACCGTGTTTGCCATGGATATCATCGAGATGGATCAGATCATTGCAGAGCGTGCCGGTATGAGCATCTCCGATATTTTCGAGACCTACGGCGAACAGTATTTCCGTGACTGCGAGACGAATCTTCTGATCGAAATGCAGTCGAGAACAAACGTTGTCATTTCGTGCGGCGGCGGAACTCCGATGCGTGAGTGCAACGTTGTAGAGATGAAAAAGAACGGCCGCGTTGTTCTTCTGACTGCAAAGCCGGAGACGATTTTAGACCGTGTCAAAGACAGCCACGACAGACCGCTGATTGAGAACAACAAAACCGTTCCGTTTATCGCAGATCTGATGAGCAAGCGCCGTGAGAAATATGAGGCCGCAGCCGACATTATCATCGAGACGGACGGAAAGAGCGAACTGGAGATCTGTGAGGAGCTGATCCACAGCCTGCGGCAAATGGATGCAAAAGCGGAATAAAAGAGAAAAGCAAGGGAAAAAGGAAAAGAGACTGCTGTGTGTAACGGAGGTCTCTTTCTTTTTTGCGTAACCGTGACACAAAAAACAGAAAACGCAAAATTTACGGGAAAAGGATTGACAAAACAGATATTTCCCGATATTCTGATAAAAGTTGGGCTAAAATCGCATGAAAAAAGTGAGAAAACAAGGTATTATTTTGTGTTATTGTCCAAATAAGAGAAAAATTTCAGGATAATTATATGAAATACAATAGCCCGTGTGCAGACACAGCCGGATCTGCCGGGGAAGGTCTGCGGAAAAAAGGAGGAACATCAATGAGAAAAAGAAACAAAGTCGTTTCTCTGCTTCTGGCCGGATGCATGGCAGCCGGTCTTCTGGCCGGATGCGGAAGCAGCGGAGAGACACAGGTAGCAACTGCTGACAATGCCACGGCGGCATCAACCAGTACTGGAGCAGCAGATTCAGCAGCAACGGATTCAGCAGCACCGGAGACTGCAGGCGAAGTGGACGGACAGATCAATCTTCGTGCAGTAGCCTTTGGAAACAATTTCGATGTGCAGGATATGGGATGGCGCTGGATGATGGGAGAGTGCTACGAAGGACTGATGCGTGACGTAGCAGATGAAAACGGAGACCGTTTCGAGTATGCCGGTGCAGAATCCATGGACGTATCCGATGACGGACTGGTTTACACTTTCCATCTGAGAAAGGATGCCAAATGGTCCGACGGACAGCCGGTTACCGCAGCAGATTATGAGTACGGCTGGAAACGTTTGTTAAATCCGGAATACGGCTATTCCTATTCTTTCTTCCTGTTCAACGTAGTAGGAGCAGAGGAGTATTATAACGGACAGGGCTCTGCCGATGAGATCGGAATCAAGGCAGTGGACGATTACACCTTCGAGGTTACCTTAAAGGTAGCGGATCCGACCTTCCAGTCCAAGCTGGTAGCAACTCCGCTTTACCCGACCCGTCAGGATGTCGCAGAGGCAGCCGGAGACCAGTGGGGAAAAGACTGGACAAAATGTGTCTACAACGGACCGTTTGCCATGACCAACCTGGTAGAAGATAACTCCATGACATGGGTGAAAAATGACCAGTACTGGGATAAGGACAACGTAAAACTGAATCAGGTAAACTGGTACTGTGTAGCAGAGAACGCAACAGCAGCAACCATGTTCGATAACGGACAGCTGGACGTTTTCGATGCAGCAGGCGATTACATTGCAAAATATGACAAAGAAGTAGAAGCAGGCAATATGCAGACCATGACCACCGAGTACCCGGGAACTATGGTTCTGTGCTACGAGCAGTCTGAGGGCGGAAAATCCGGTCTGATGAAAAACGTAAACATCCGCAAGGCAATTTCCTACTCCATCAACCGTGAGGAGATGGTATCAGCTGTTTACGGAAGATACACCGCAGCTTACGGCTTCGTTTCCCCGGCGATCACGCTCGACGGAACTTCCTACCGCAAGCAGGCGTCGGAGACCATGAAAGAGGAATATGAGCAGTATGCAGGAGATGCAGACAAGTTAAAAGCACTGTTCCAGAAAGGCCTTGATGAGCTTGGTATCACCGACAAACCGGAAGACATCACCATTACACTGCTGTCCCAGGGTTCTGCTACCGAGAATCAGCTAGAGAGAGAGTACCTGCAGCAGTCCATTTCCCAGAATCTGGGCGTAAAGGTAGAGCTGAACACCGTTGGCGATTACCAGATGTTTGCAAACGAGCGCGATAACAAGAACTACGATATCTTTGTAGGCGGATGGTTCAGCGATTACAACGATCCGCTGGATTTCCTGAACGTCATGAAGACAGGCGTTTATGATTCCTACGGCCTCTATAGCAACAGCGAGTACGACAGCCTGATCGATTCTCTGACCGGAGAGAACGACAACGCAAAACGCCTTGAGATTTACCAGAAGCTGGAAGATCTGCTGGTTGCACAGGATTGTGGTGTTGCACCGCTGTACTACTCTGATAAACATTACTATTATCAGAACTGGGTAAAAGATTTCTACACATCCTCCTTCGGCGCAAGCCAGGAGCTTTACAGAGCAACTGTAGAGAAATAAAAAAAGCAGCAAAACAGAAGAAATGAGGGAAGAAGGGCTTATGAAACAATAGGCTCTTCTTTCGCTATCATAATAAAATTCCGGTCGGAAAAGACCGGACAGGGAGAGGATTTTTATGCCAAAATATTTACTGCGCCGTTTCGCGGAAATGCTGATCACACTGTTTCTGATTGCAACGGCCACGTTTTTCCTTCTGGAAGCGGTTCCGGGAGATCCGCTGACGGAGCGTGCGAGCAAGCTCTCGCCGACCGTAAAGGAAAACCTCTATAAGCGCTACGGCCTCGACAAGCCGATGATGGAGCGCTATGTGATCACAATGAAGGGAATCTGCAAGGGAGAGTTCGGGGAATCTGTTGTCTATGCGGGACAGACGGTACAGAAGCTGATTCATGACCGTCTTCCGGTATCCGCCCGCCTTGGTATCCAGCAGGTGCTGGCCGGTATCACGATCGGTCTGCTGCTTGGAATTCTTGCGGCAATGAGGAGGGGAAGCTTCTGGGACTATATGGTGATCGCCCTGTCGGTCCTCTTGATTTCCATTCCGAACCTGATCTTTGGTCTGATGCTTCAGAAAATTTTCGCAGGTAACCTGAAGGTTCTGCCGACGATCGGCTGGCCTGCGGGAAAGGATCTGTGGTTCGGAGGATGGGAATACACGATTCTTCCGACCCTGACAGGATGCTTTTCTTATATCGCAACGTATGCGCGTCTGCTGAAAACCTCGATGCTCGATGTGATCAATCAGGATTACGTGCTGACTGCTGAATCGAAGGGCTTAAGCCGCGGACAGATTATCCGCCGCCATATCCTTCGGAACTCGTTTATCCCGGTTATCACACAGCTTCCGATGTCGGTTGCCATGTGTATCACAGGCTCCTTCTTCATCGAGAGCATCTTTTCCATCCCGGGAATCGGACAGTATTATGTGACGGCGGTCAATAACCAGGATCTTTCCATTATCATGGGAGAGACGGTTATTATCGCAGCACTTTACATCGGTGTTCTCTTTATCACGGACCTGCTGTATGTGGTCGTTGACCCGAGAATCAGTCTGACAGGAAAGAGCAGATAAGGAGGATATTATGGCAGCATTAACACCGGAAAAATTTAAAGTAATAGGATACACCGAGGAAGATGCGAACCGGATTGACCGCCCGACCATTTCCTACTGGCAGGACGCCTGGAGACGGCTCCGCAAAAATCCGATCGCAATGGGATCTCTTGTTGTGCTCGGCATTCTGCTTGTCATGGTCATCATCGGACCGCATATCAAAGGATATGATTATGTATCCATGAATATCGCCGAGAAAAACCAGGGCGTATCGTCAAAATACTGGTTTGGAACCGACAACCTGGGACGTGACCTCTTCTCAAGAGTCTGGGTCGGCGCGCGGGCATCACTGATCATCGCGATCGTTGCAACGGCAATCAAACTCATCATCGGAACGGTATATGGCGCGCTGATGGCACATTTCGGCGGCTGGGTCGATGAGGTTCTGATGCGGATCATCGAGGTTATCAACTCGATTCCGTCTCTGCTTCTTACGATTCTGATCATGATGATTCTTGGAAATAACCTGTTTGCACTTCTGGTCGCGCTTAGTGTCACCGCATGGTGTAACACGGCACGTCAGGTGCGCGGTATGATCAAACAGCTCCGTGAGACGGAATACGTTTACGCGGCGGAGGTGCTCGGTGCAAAACCGCTCCGCATCATCTTAAAACACTATGTACCGAATATGCTGGGTATCCTGATTCTGGATACGGCGACGGCAATCCCGATGTTTATTTTTACGGAGGCAGGTCTTAGCTTCCTCGGCATCGGCCTCAAGGCACCGTCGATCAGCCTTGGTGTCCTGATTTCGATGGGACAGCAGAACATGGATTTCTATCCGTCACAGCTTCTGTTCCCATGTCTCGTGCTCTGTATCATCGTTATGGCATTCAACCTTCTGGGAGACGGCCTGCGCGATGCCCTGGATCCGAGACTTCGCCAGTAATAAGTGGGAGATAACGATATGAACGAACAAAACAATCCGATTCTGGAAGTAAAAAACTTAAGAGTCTCTTATCACACCTATGCCGGTGAAGTAAAGGCAGTCCGCGGTGTACAGTTTTCTCTCGAGAAAGGTCAGGCGCTCGCAATTGTGGGCGAATCCGGCTGCGGAAAATCTGTAACGGCGAAATCCATCATGGGCCTCATCAAGGCGCCGCAGGGTGAGATTAAAGAGAACAGTGAAATTCTCTACAATGGAGAGAATATTCTGAAATACAACAAAAAACAGTGGCAGCATTACAAAGGCGGCGAGTGTGCAATCATTTTCCAGGATGCGCTGGCTTCCTTAAATCCGACGATGCGTGTCGGAAAACAGATTATGGAAAATCTGATGGGACACAAAAACATGACAAAACAGGAAGCGGCAAAGGAGGCTGTCGAGATGCTGCGCATGGTCGGCATCCCGGAGCCGGAAAAACGTGTCAGACAGTATCCGCACGAATTTTCCGGCGGTATGCGTCAGCGTGTTATGATCGCGATTGCATTTGCCTGTGATCCGAAAATTCTGATCTGTGACGAGCCGACGACCGCGCTCGATGTGACAATTCAGGGACAGATTCTCGATATTATCAAGAATCTGCAGAAGAAAAATCAGACATCCGTCATCATGATCACACATGATCTCGGTGTTGTGGCAAATATCGCACAGAAGATTGCTGTTATGTATTCCGGTATTATCGTGGAAAGCGGAACGTGTGAGGATATTTTCTATCGTCCGCGTCACCCGTATACCTGGGCGCTGATCCGTTCCGTACCGCGTCTGGATCTGAAAAACAAGCAGGAACTCGCGACAATTCCGGGAACTCCGCCGGATCTTTTAAACCCGCCGGTCGGATGTCCGTTCTGCACGCGGTGCAGCTACTGTATGCCGATCTGTAAGGAAGAGATGCCGGAGGCAACGGAATTCGGCGGCGAGCATAAGGCTGCCTGCTGGCTCCATCACCCGATGGCACCAAAAGTAGAAATGCCAAATCTGGAAGGAGGAGAACTGTAATGGAAAATAACGAAAAAGAAGTGCTTTTTTCCGTTTCCCATCTGAAAAAATATTTTCAGGTCGGAAACCATGCGACCTTAAAGGCCGTGGATGATGTCTCCTTCGAAATTTACAAGGGTGAGACACTTGGAATGGTTGGCGAGTCCGGATGTGGAAAGACAACGTGCGGCCGTACCTGCATCGGCCTGTATGACAAGACCGACGGACAGGTGCTCTACAAGGGAACCGATGTCCATGCATTAAACGGAAAAGAGCGGTTTGCCTTCAAAAAACAGGTGCAGATGGTCTTCCAGGATCCGTATGGATCGCTCGACCCGCGTATGACCGTTGCCGACATCATCGGCGAGGGCATCGACATTCACCATCTGGCAAAGAATAAGAAAGAGCGCCAGGAGATGATCTACAAATATCTGGAGCTGGTCGGACTGAACCGCGAGCATGCGAACCGTTTTGTGCACGAGTTTTCCGGCGGACAGCGCCAGCGAATCGGTATCGCGCGTGCGCTTGCCGTGCAGCCGGAATTCATCGTTCTCGATGAGCCGATCTCCGCACTCGACGTTTCGATTCAGGCGCAGATCGTCAACCTGCTTGTGGACTTACAGAAGAAGATGGGTCTGACCTATCTTTTCGTTGCGCATGATCTGTCGATGGTCAAACATATTTCCGACCGTGTGGCGGTTCTGTATCTGGGAACGCTCGTCGAGCTGACGACATCCGAGGAGCTGTACGCCAACCCGCGCCACCCGTACACACAGGCACTGCTCTCCGCGATTCCGATTCCGGACCCGAAAGTAGAGGCAGAGCGCGACCGCAAAAAAATCCGCCTCGAAGGCGAGGTGCCGAGCCCGATCAACACGAAGCCGGGCTGCAAATTCCAGGGAAGATGCAAGTACGCAAAAGACATCTGCCGACAGCAGATGCCGGAATTAAAAGACGTGGGCAACAATCACTTTGTGGCATGTCATTTCTGCGATGCGTTAGAAGAAAATAAGGAATTATAAAACATGGAAAAGATAAAGAACATCTGCCGTGATCTCGGCAAAGCATTTACAATCGGCCTGCTCTCCGGCGGCGCTGCGGCAGCTGTGCTGCTGCTGGGAGGATTCCTCTTTTGGGGATTCACGTTCCGCGCTGCCCTTGAGGCGGCGAAAGACGGCCTGCTGCTGATCGCGGCCCTCGGCATGTTCGTGATCGCCGGAATGCTGATGGTAAAAGGCAAAAACCCGGAGAAATTCACGCAGAAGGAAAAATGGCGCGTCCACTTTGCCGTGCTCGGATATAAGAGTGTGTTCGCAGTTCTCTGCGTTTCCTGGGTGCTGTGGGCGGCAGCGGCGGATTATCTTTTGTATCGGATGTGAAAATAGTTTCTATAAATAAAAAGAGAATTTTGCGGACTGTAAAAATGAGGTCCGGCAAAATTCTCTTTTTTCGTTTAGTCGTTATTCGTCTTCGAGACGGGAGATAACCATCTCCATGGATTTCTGATATTCTTCATCCGAAGAATTGTAGAACAGCATCAGATCGAGGCAGCTGCTCATTTTCTTCAGTGCTTCCGGGATGGAGTAGTCGATCGTTTTCACATATTCATCCCAGTGCTCCAGCTTCCACGTATCGCGCACGGAGTTGCGGTCGATCATGCGCTGGTGGCAGATCTCCGGTTTTGTGACAACCCAGATCACAACAAGCTTTGCCCCATGGTCAGCGAGCTTTTTGGAGAAGTCTTTCAGGAACTTCTCATCATGCACTTCGCGTGTGAATGGTGCGTTGATCAGCACAATATCGTCATACTCGAGTGCTTCCAGTCCGAAATTGACCGTTACTTCATATTCATAATCGCGGATATTCTCCTCGAAGAAATCAGAACTGCGGTTGATTTCCTGTCCGCCCGCTTTGAAAACGCGGTTCGACAGCGGAATGACCGTATCCTTGTCGAGATAAACAACGTGTTTCAGCTCCTTGGCGAGCTGTTTTGAAATGTATGTCTTTCCGCACGCCGGCGGCGAGGTTACGAGGATCATCTTTTTCATCATTTGTATGTCTTCCTTTCCAGTTGAATCAAAAAAAATCACTCCTAGTATTATAGAAAATTTGGGAAAAAATTGCAAGAGAAAAGATGGTTGTGCCGGAGAAAAAATTGTCTTATAATAAAATAAGATTTTTATGCCATCACGGAGAAAATAAATGGAGGAAAGACAATGAGCAGAGCAAATACACGAGTTGTGAAAATCGGCGACCGGGTCATCGGAGGCGGAAATCCGATTCTGATCCAGTCCATGACGAATACCAAAACAGAAGATGTGGAGGCAACCGTAAAGCAGATCCAGGCGCTCACGGAAGCCGGATGTGACATTATCCGATGCGCCGTCCCGACCATGGAGGCAGCCAAGGCGCTGTCCGAGATCAAAAAGCAGATCTCGATTCCGCTTGTAGCAGATATTCATTTTGACTATCGATTGGCGATCGCCGCGATCGAAAACGGAGCCGATAAAATCCGCATCAACCCGGGCAACATCGGCAGCCGCGACCGGATCAAGGCGGTTGTAGATGCAGCAAAAGAACGCCAGATTCCGATCCGCGTCGGCGTCAACAGCGGTTCACTCGAAAAAGAGCTGGTGGAAAAATACAACGGCGTAACGGCAGAGGGCCTGGTGGAGAGCGCGCTCGACAAAGTGCGGATCATCGAGGAGATGGGCTATGACAATCTCGTCATCAGCATCAAATCGTCTGATGTGATGATGTGTGCAAAAGCGCATGAGCTGATCACGAACCAGACGGATCATCCGCTTCATGTCGGCATTACGGAGGCAGGAACGCTGTATTCCGGCAACATCAAATCGGCAGTGGGGCTCGGTATTATTTTATATCAGGGCATCGGAGATACGATCCGTGTTTCCCTGACCGGCGATCCGCTCGAGGAAATCAAATCCGCAAAACGGATCTTAAAGACCCTGGGACTTCGAAAAGGCGGCATTGAGGTCGTATCGTGTCCGACCTGCGGACGGACCCAGATTGACCTGATCGGATTGGCAAACCAGGTGGAAACACTGGTGCAGGGCTACGATCTTGATATCAAGGTTGCCGTCATGGGCTGCGTGGTCAACGGACCGGGCGAGGCAAAAGAGGCAGATCTTGGTGTTGCAGGCGGAAAAGGCGTCGGCATTTTAATTAAAAAAGGTGAAATCGTGAAAAAAGTACCGGAGAGCGAGCTGCTGTCCGTCTTAAAGGACGAGCTGGATCACTGGGGCAAGTAAAAAAGAAAGCAGGAATAGGAATGGAAAAACAGTTTCAGGAAGTATTTCCGGATTTGAGAATCGAAGGGGGCATGGCAGAGCTTCTCGATACCGTGGAGGTTTCGCGGGTATCGATCAATAAGAAAAAAGATCTGCTGCGGATCTATGTGGTCAGCCATCAGTGGATTCACAAAAAATATATTTATCAGCTGGAGCGCCAGATCGAGGAGCAGCTCTTTTCCAACGTGCCGCTGCGCGTGAAGATTATTGAGCGGTTCTATCTGTCGCGCCAGTATACGCCGGAAAACTTTCTGGAGGTGTACCGTCCGAGTATCCTGCTCGAGCTGAAAAACCACAGTGTCTTTCTGAATCATCTGTTTTCGACTGCCGAGATTACCTTCCCGGAGACGAACAAAATGCACCTGGTGCTCGTGGATTCCGTTGTGGCAAAGGAGCGCGAGGAGGAGCTGGTCCACATTCTCGAGAAAATCTTCTGTGAGCGGTGCGGCTTCGACCTGATCGTGGAAACCGAGATGAGAAAGCCGGAGGGCGAGAGCCGCGCCATGAGAAATTCCGAGCTCCGCATCCGGGAGGAAGTGCGCCACGTTCTGGCGCATACCCATTACGGTGAGATGCTCGGCGAAAAAGAGCAGAACCGGATGGAAGAGCAGGCGGAAGCAGCAGGCGAACAGCCAAAAGCAGCCGCAGCAGCCAAGGGCGGCGAGGCGAAAAAAGAAAAAGCAGCAGACGGCGGAAGGGGAAAAGGTTTTTCCGGCGGCGGACGCGGTTCCTTCAAGAAAGGCAAGGGCAGTTTCAGCCGGAATGCGGACAATCAGCCGCGCAAATCCTCCAATCCGGATGTGCTGTACGGAAGAGATTTCGAGGATGAGAGCGTGGAGATTCTGAAAATCGGCGATGAGATCGGTGATGTTGTCATCCGAGGAAGAGTCCAGAGTGTGGATATGCGCGAGATCCGGAATGAGCGTACGATTTTCATGTTCACGATCACCGACTTTACGGATACCATCGGCGTCAAGATTTTCGTCCAGAACGCGGAAGTGCCGGAATTAAAGGATGCGATCAAAAAAGGCGCGTTCATTAAAGTAAAAGGAAAAACGACGGTTGATGCATTTGACCACGATCTGACGGTTATGTCTGTCTGGGGCATCAAGAAGATCACCGATTTCCGTACCGGCCGTCAGGATACGAGTCCGGTGAAGCGTGTGGAGCTGCACTGTCATACAAAGATGAGCGATATGGACGGTGTCACCGATGCTGCCCGTCTGGTACAGCGTGCCTACGAGTGGGGCCATCCGGCGATCGCGATCACTGACCACGGCGTGGTGCAGTCATTCCCGGAGGCAAACCATGCGATCGAGGCGATCGACGGCGCTTACCGGAAAAAATACCAGGCAGAGCACCCGGATGCGACAAAAGATGAGCTGAAAAAAGTTTCGGCTCCGTTCAAGGTCATCTACGGCATGGAGGCTTATCTCGTCGACGACTTGAAAGATATCGTTGTCAACAGCAAAGGACAGGACATCCACGGAAGCTACGTTGTGTTTGATATCGAGACGACGGGATTTTCCCCGGTTGTCAACAAAATCATTGAGATCGGTGCCGTCCGTGTGGAAAACGGAGCGATTGTCGATAAGTTTTCCACCTTCGTCAACCCGAAAGTCCCGATCCCGTTCCGGATTGAGAACCTGACCGGCATCAACGACAACATGGTTCTTGACGCGCCGGACATCGAAACGGTGCTGCCGAAATTCCTGGAGTTCAGTGAGGGAGCCGTTATGGTTGCCCACAATGCTTCGTTTGATATGAGCTTTATCGAGCACAACTGCGTCCTGCAGGGGATCGAGCGGGAATTTACAACGGCGGACACCGTCGCCATGGCGCGTTTCCTGCTGCCGGGCCTCAACCGTTTCAAGCTGGATACCGTTGCGAAGGCGGTCGGCGTATCGTTGGAAAACCATCACCGTGCGGTGGACGATGCCGGCTGTACGGCGGAAATTTTCGTGAAATTCGTAAAAATGCTGGAGGAGCGCAATATTCTGACTCTGGATGACCTGAATGCGCAGGGAAAAGTATCGGAGGAGGCTGTGCGCAAGCTTCCATCGTACCATGCGATCATTCTGGCAAAGAACGAGACGGGACGTGTCAATCTGTACCGCCTCGTGTCAGAATCCCACCTGAAATACTACAACCGCCGGCCGAAGCTGCCAAAGAGCGTCTACCTGAAATACCAGGACGGTCTGATGATCGGATCTGCCTGCGAGGCGGGCGAACTCTACCAGGCAATCCTGCGCGGTGAACCGGATGCGGCGATTGCGCGTCTTGTGGACTTCTACGATTATCTGGAAATCCAGCCGATCGGCAACAACGCGTTCATGATCAAAAAAGAGGACGTTTCTGCCGTAGAGAGCGAGGAGGATTTAAAGGAGATCAACAGGCGCATTGTTAAACTCGGCGAGCAGTTCCATAAGCCTGTTGTGGCAACGTGCGACGTCCACTTCATGGATCCGCAGGACGAGATCTACCGCCGCATCATCATGACCGGAAAAGGTTTTGACGACGCGGATGAGCAGGCACCGCTGTTCCTGCGCACCACCGAGGAGATGCTTGAAGAGTTTTCGTATCTCGGAAGTGAGAAAGCGGAGGAGGTCGTCATCACCAATCCGCGCAAAATCTCCGACCTTGTCGAGAAAATCTCCCCGATCCGTGCCGGAAAATTCCCGCCGGTCATCGAAGATTCCGACAAGACACTGCGGAGAATCTGCTACGACCGCGCGCATGAAATCTACGGCGAGGAGCTGCCGGAGATCGTTTCCGCGCGCCTCGAGCGAGAGCTGAACTCCATTATTTCCAACGGATATGCCGTTATGTACATCATCGCACAGAAACTAGTGTGGAAGTCGAACGAGGACGGCTACCTCGTAGGATCGCGTGGTTCCGTCGGTTCCTCGTTCGTTGCGACGATGGCGGGAATCACGGAGGTAAACCCGTTGAGCCCGCATTACTACTGCGAGTCGTGTCATTACAGCGAGTTCGATTCGCCGCGCGTCAAAGAGTACGTCGGCCGCGCCGGATGCGATATGCCGGACGCCGTCTGCCCGAACTGCGGCAAGCCGCTGAAAAAAGCCGGATTTGATATCCCGTTCGAGACGTTCCTTGGATTCAAGGGAAACAAAGAGCCGGATATCGACCTGAACTTCTCCGGTGATTACCAGAGTAAGGCGCACAAATACACAGAGGTTATTTTCGGCGCCGGTCAGACGTTCCGTGCGGGAACCATCGGTACGCTGGCGGATAAAACAGCGTTCGGTTACGTGAAGAACTATTACGAAGAGCGCGGCCAGCACAAACGGAACTGCGAGATCGACCGTATCGTGGAAGGATGCACCGGCATCCGCCGTACCACCGGCCAGCACCCGGGCGGTATCATCGTTCTGCCGTTCGGTGAGGATATCAACTCCTTCACCCCGGTGCAGCATCCGGCGAACGATATGACAACCGACATCATTACGACCCATTTCGATTACCACTCCATTGATGCCAACCTCTTAAAGCTCGACATTCTCGGACACGATGATCCGACCATGATCCGTATGCTCGAGGATATCACGCACCTTGATGCGCAGACGATTCCGCTCGATAACCCGGAGGTCATGTCGCTGTTCAAGAGCACCGAGGCGCTCGGCATCAAGCCGGAGGACATCGGCGGCTGCCCGCTTGGATGTCTTGGCGTGCCGGAGTTCGGTACCGATTTCGTTATCCAGATGCTTCTGGACACGAAGCCGCAGTCGTTCTCTGACCTGATCCGTATCTCTGGTCTGTCGCACGGAACCGACGTATGGCTCGGCAATGCGCAGACATTGATCGAGGAGGGCAAGGCGACGATTTCCACCGCCATCTGTACCCGAGACGATATCATGATCTACCTGATCGACAAGGGACTCGAAAGTGAGCTTTCCTTTACGATCATGGAGAGTGTGCGAAAAGGAAAGGGCTTAAAACCGGAGTGGGAAGAGGAGATGAAGGCACATGACGTGCCGGACTGGTACATCTGGTCATGTAAAAAGATCAAGTACATGTTCCCGAAAGCCCACGCGGCGGCGTACGTCATGATGGCGTACCGCATCGCTTACTATAAAATTTTCTATCCGCTGGCGTACTATGCGGCGTACTTCTCCATTCGTGCGTCCGCATTTTCCTACGAGCTCATGTGCATGGGACGCGACCGGCTGGAATATTATATGAAAGATTACGAAAAACGGAAAGACACGCTGACTCAGAAGGAGCAGGCAACCGTCAAGGATATGAAGATTGTCCAGGAAATGTACGCCCGCGGCTTCGATTTCGTGCCGGTGGACCTCTATAAGGCACAGGCGCACCGCTTCCAGGTCTACGATGACAAACATCTGATGCCGGCGCTCGACTCGATCGAGGGTCTGGGCGACAAGGCGGCCGACGCCGTTGTCCTTGCGGCACGAAACGGAAAATTCCTCTCGAAAGATGATTTCCGCGACCGCACCAAGGTCAGCAAGACGATTATCGACTTTATGGCGGACCTCGGTGTCTTCGGAGATCTGCCCGAAAGCAACCAGTTTTCGCTGTTCGACTATTAAAAGGAGCGTCCCCTTTCCGTTGCAATCCCGTGCGTCTTGGGGTATAATCAGACGTTGTGGAAAAGAACGAAAACGATTTAGATAAAATAAGGTGAAAAACATTGAGAAGAAGATTGGAACAACTGCTGAACGGCAGATTTGAATATGAGGTTCCCCATCTGCTGCTGTCCGAGACGGAGGTGGCCCTGACGCTGGACGAGGGGCAGAATTTCCGCGGAGAGCTGAATATCGGAGCGGAAGACGGGAGAAGAGTAAAAGGAATTGTGACCACAGATCATCAGAGAATCGTTCTGGCGAAAAATCAGTTCCAGGGAACGGCGAGTACGATTGAGTACGGCGTGGATACCAGCGGATTAAAAGCAGGCGATGAAATCTGTGGAAACATCACCGTCAGCAGCAATCTGGAGGAACGCTGCGTGCGGGTACACGTCTCGATTGCAGGAAAGACAATGAACATTTCCGGACAGGAGATTCATTCCCTGGCAGATTTTGTGCATCTGGCAAGCCATGATTTCGGCGCAGCGTACCGCTTCTTTGTAAAAAAAGAGTTTGCACGTCTTCTTCAGAAAGAGGCACCGGAGCAGATGGCACTTTATCAGGGACTGTCCCACAAGCCGGTGACATTTCAGCACCTGGAGGAATTCCTGGTTGCCCTCGGTCAGAAAGAGCCGGTGCTGCTTTCGGCGGAACAGCCGGAGAAAACTGTGCTTACCGTGGACCAGCCGCGCAAGGAAACACTGTATCTGTATAAAAATACCTGGGGCTACGTCCGCCTGGAAATCGAGGTGCAGGGAGACTTTCTGGAAGTGGAAAAGAAAGTCGTCACTTCAGAAGATTTCATCGGAAGCGTCTACGGTGTGGAATACATTATCCATCAGGAGAAAATCGGAAACGGCCGCCATTACGGCAGAATTACGGTGCGTCAGGGAAAACAGGAGCTTCGCTTTGAACTGGAAGTGACAAACAGCGAAAAACATGTGACCAGCAGGAAAAATACGGAGCGCGACCGTCAGATAACTGCCATCGCGCGCGGCTATCTCGATCTGGCAGTCCATAAACGCGACTACCGTACCTGGTATCAGGACACCTGGGAGGCCATCGAGCAGTTCGAAAAAGCCGGCGGAGACATGGCGTGGGTGACGCTGGGAAAAGCATGGCTGTACGAGAGCCATGAGGAAACCGGAAAAGCAAGAGAAACGCTTTCTTACGTAAAAGAGCATCAGGAACTGCTGGACACCGCGGAGAAAAAAGGAGCGTACCTGTATCTGGCATGGAAGCTGAAAATGGAAGTGGGCCATACCGATCTGGTATCACGCCTTGGAACACTGATGCGGCAGGAGAGTGCAAGCTATTTTCTGTTAAAGCTTGCCATTGATGCCGACGATTCCTGGCAGCAGTCGCTGACCCGTCAGCTCTACGCGATGGAACTTTGCTATGAGTGCGGGTGCAAGAGCCCGCTTCTGTATCTGGATGCGGCCCAGCTCTATCTCCGCCAGGAGGGACAGCTCCGCCGGATTTCGCCGTTTACCGTTCAGGTGCTGAAATTTGCGCAGAAAGAAGGCATTTTAAGCGGGGAACTGTTAAAACGGGCCGCTTATCTTACAGAGACGATGAAAACGTTCGATGAGAATGTCTATCAGATTCTGACTGCGGGCTATGAGCGTTTTCCATCCGATGAAGTGCTCGAAGCCATCTGCAAACTGGTGATGAAGGGCCGCCCGGTGCGGAAGGAATATTTCCCGTGGTATGCAAAAGCCGTGGAGCGGAACATCCGCATCACGCGCCTGTACGAGTACTATATCGAAACGATGGATGCGTCGTTCGACGAGGTCCTTCCGCAGGTCATCCGGATGTATTTCTCCTACAGCAACACACTGGCAGGCCAGAAGAAAGCGCTGATCTACGCCAACGTGATCAAAAACCGCGAAAAAGACCGCCATACATTCCAGAGCTACCGCCCGGCGATGGAGGTTTTCACGGCAAGACAGATCCAGAAAGGCCGCATGAACCGCGAATACGCCGCACTGTACCGGACTTTTCTGAAAAAACCGGAAGATCCCGACAGCGCAAAAGCGATCGCAAATGTGCTGTTTACCCATCATGTAACGTGTGAAAATCCGAAAATCACGCGTGTGATCGTCTGCCATCCGGCGATGGCGGGCGAAACGTCTTATCCGATGACGGAACAGGGTGCTTATATCCGTCTGTACGGCAAAAAAGCGCGGATTCTTCTCGAAGATGAGCAGCGCAGAAGATATGCGGTGACAGAAACCTGCCGCGTAGAGCCATTGTTTACGGATGAAGAGCTTGCCCGTGCCTGCGGCGGTTTTGCCATTGAAAATCCGGGTCTGCTGCTACACCTGTGCGGGGAGCAGGAAGAGGAGATGCAGCTTACTGCAGAAAATCTTGCCTGGTATCAGCAGGCAGCGCGCACGAGCGCATTTTCCAGTGCTTACCGGAAAACAGTGCGTCAGAAACTGCTGGAATACTATCTTGCCCATCCGGATGAGCGTGAGACCGAGGCGGCTGTTGCAGAGCTGGAGGACAGCGCTTACGCAAAGGTGGACCGTATTTCTACGATCGAGCTTCTGGTACGCTACGGCTGTTACAGCCGCGCCTTTGCCCTGACGGATCGGTACGGCTACGAAAAGATCCCGGTGTCGTGTCTCTTCCGTCTGGCGCATGCGATGATTCTGGAAAAAGAGTTTACAGAGGACGAGGAGCTTCTCTATCTGGCATCCTACGTGGTAAAACAGGGCATTTACGATGAAATTGTATTGTGCTATCTGAGAGATTATTTCACCGGTTCTATTGAGGATATGTGCAGTTTATGGGATAAAATCCGCGGCTTCCAGATGGAGAGCGACAAGCTGGAGGAGCGCATTCTGACCTGGTCCGTCTTTGTGCGCAGCCACCCGAAGTGGGAGCAGGAAATGCTGGAGAACTACATCCGACAGAGCGGAAAAGAGCATGTCATTCTGGCATACCTGACGTATCTTGCGATCGGCTATTTTATGGACGGAAAACCGCTTTCGGATCAGATGTTTGACTACTTGGACCGCGTCTGGAAACAGGGTTGGGAGCTGGACGAGATCTGCCATCTTGCGATGCTGAAACATCTTTCCACGAAGCCGCAGCTTTCTGAGGAGGAAGAAAAAGAGGCGCATACCCTGCTTCTGGCGTTTACGAAACAGGGACTCCGCTTTGCCTTCTACAAGGATCTGCCGGAGCACCTGACCGAAGGCTTCCAGATCGGCGACCGCATGTTCATCGAGGAACGCCAGAGAGCGGAGGCAAAGGTGACGATTCATTACCGGACAAACGCCGAAGAAACATGGAAGAGCGAACCGATGCGCAATATGTATCAGGGCATTTTTGTGAAAGAGTTTCTGCTGTTCTACGGCGAGAAAATGGAGTATTACCTGACCTTTACGAACCGTCAGGGTGAGGGAAAAACAGAGGTGAAAACCGTCTCCATGACCGGCGAACCAAAAGCAGGAAAGACGCGGTACCAGCTTCTGAATCAGATGAAAGCAGCGCGCGCGGCAGGAGATTTGAAAAAAGCAGAAGAAGCATTCCAAAAGTATCTGCAGCAGGAGGCTCTGGTTCGGAACTGTTTTGCACTTGTGGATGAAAAGAAGCAGCAGGAGGATACGACATGGAACAGAAAAATTTGATTTTAGGATTTGATTTTGGAGAGAAATATTCCCAGTTCTGCTGCTATGACAGGGGAACCCATACGGCCGTCTCCATCCCGGTAAAAGAAGGAGAAGAGGCGGTGGAATTTCCGACCGCCATTGCCAAAAAACGGAATGAGGAAACGTGGAAAACAGGACCGGATGCAGAAAAATCTGCTCACGCGGAAAACGGCATCTGGCTGGACAATCTGTACGAGATCTGCATGGGATCCCGCATCTGCCAGATCGAAAACCGGGATTACACGCCGGGAGAAGTCCTTGGCACGTTCCTTCGCGAAGCACTGAAGATGATCGGTATCGAGCGCCCGGACCAGCAGATCCAGGCGATGATGATCACCACGGGCCATCTGACCCGTCCATTTGTGGAAAATGTGCGTGAAGCATACAAGATAATCGGACTTCCGCGCGGCAGAGCCTACCTGCAGGAGCATGACGAGAGCTTTTACTGCCATGTGTTGAACCAGAAGCCGGAGCTCTGGAGCCGTAAAGTCGGTCTGTTTTTCCTGAAAGATGAGGAAGCATCGTTTTCTGAACTTTCCATCAGCCGTAAAACGAAGCCGGCAACTGTGACCGTAAAACGGGGGCCAAAAGCCGCACTTTCGATCGAGCCGATGGAGCGCGACCGCGATTTCTGCCATCTGATGGGAGAAGCGATGGGGAATGAAATTTATTCCAGCGTATTTCTGGTGAGCGAGGAGTTCGACCTTGCCTGGGCCGACAACTCTCTGCGTCAGTTAAAGAAAAACCAGAGAAGAATCTTCGGCGGAACGAACCTGTTTGCGCAGGGCGCCTGCTTTTCCGCGCGCGAAAAAGTGGAGGAGCGCCGCTTAAAGGGCTATCTCTTCCTCGGAAATGACCTCGTGCGCTACAACATCGGCATGGAGATGACGATCAATGGTTCTCCGGCATACTATGCGCTGATTGCAGCCGGTGTGAACTGGTATGAAGCAGAAAAAGAATGTGAGCTGATCCTCGACGGAACGGAGGAGCTGGAATTTGTTGTAAGCTCCATGGAAAGCGGAAAACGAAACCGCTATACCATGAAGCTGGACGGGTTGCCCAAACGGCCGCCGAAGACAACACGGATCCGTCTGCGTCTGGAGTATGATTCTCCGGTTACGTGTCAGATCACCGCAGAGGATTTAGGTTTTGGCGATATGTTCCCGGCAAGCCACAAAATCTGGCACGAGACGATGGGGGAGGTGTAAACGATGAGCGGTTATATTTTATGTCAGGTCAAACGGGCGAAAAATCCGTATTATATTTCCAACATCAGCACAAATATATATTCCATCGAGGAACTGTGCTATTATCTGTACCACAACATCTATCTGCTGGACGAGACCATCATTAACGAGCAGCTGCTGGTGTGGATGAAAGAAGAACTCCACTTAAGAAGACTGTACCAGCGTCTCTACGTCCTTCTGGAGGAGAAAAAGAACATCGGTGAGTTTATCCTGCCGATCTTCAAGGAGATCAATTATCTTTCCCACGATCAGTTCCGTGAGATGAATGAGCGCCTGAAACGGTTCGAGGAGCAGCCGGAGATTGTGCGGAAAAAAATCAAGGGAGATTACCTTGTCGACCACGAAAAATATATCAATGCGATTCAGGTTTACCAGGAAACGCTGAAAGATACCGAGGAAAACGAAACCAACATGGGAAGCCAGTTCACCGGAAGTATTTACAACAACATGGGCTGTGCCTACGCAAGTCTGTTCCAGATGAATGAAGCACTTACGTGCTTTCAGAAAGCAAATGAAGAGCTGCACACGAAAGCATCGTTAAAGAGCTGGCTGTTTGCGGTCTACATGAGCAAAGGACAGGACGCCTATGAGCAGATGTGCACCGAGCGGAAAGTGGATGCCGAGACGAAACGGGAGATGGACCGCCAGATCACCGAGGCAATGCAGGTCGAGCTCCCGCGCGATCTGGACGAAGCTCTTGCGGCGTGGACACGGGAATATCATAAAAATACCGGACTTTGAACAAAAAGAACAAAAAAATTACTTGACAGCAAAAAAGAATGGGACTATAATACAGCGCATAAGAAAAAAATAAATACTTCGAAACCGATGAAGTGGAGATAACGTTGGAAGCGCACTCACAGAGAGCCCGGGCAGGTGGAAGCCGGACAGAAAGCGGATCAGCAAATGGACCACGGAGGGTACAGGGAAAAGCGGGAAACCGTCTGAGTATTCTGTAACGTGCAGGCATACGTTAGTTGCCAGGAATATGATCGTATTCTGCAGAGTGTGTGAGCAATCGCAAAACAAGGTGGCACCACGAGTATAAAAATATACCCGCCCTTGGCAAAGAACAAAGTGATTCTTTGCCGGGGGCGGTTTTTTGTATATCAGAAATTAGTTCTGAGGACCAGTGTTGATGACAGCCTTTGCAGACACAAGGAGAGGAGATAACAAGATGAAACAGATGACGTTAGAAGAAATTTCAAAAGCAGCCGTATCGGGAGCTTTTCGGAAAATCCCGGTAAGCAGAGAAATTTATTCGGATATCCGTACACCAGTAGAAACACTGAAAGTCCTGCAGGGCGTCAGCAGCCACTGCTATATGCTTGAAAGCGTGGAGGATAAAAAACAGTGGGGAAGATACACCTTTCTCGGCTACGATCCGTCGCTGGAACTCACCTGTGTCAACGGAAACCTGACAATCACCGCCGATGCGGCAGAGATGAAAAAAGTAGAAGATATTCCGGAAAGCCACGAAGAACAGCTTCCGACCGGACAGATCCGGCTGACTGCAAAGACAGCCCATCCGGGAGCCGTCATCAAAACCCTGATTGAGAAAAATAGAAGTCCGAAGATCGCGACACTGCCGACCTTCACCGGCGGCCTCGTCGGATACTTCTCTTACGATTACATCAAGTACAGCGAGCCGACCTTAAAGCTGGACGCAGAAGATCAGGAACATTTCAAAGATGTCGACCTGATGCTGTTCGATAAGGTCATCGCCTATGATAATTACCGTCAGAAAATCGTATTGATGATTAATATCGAAACCGAAAATCTCGAAGAAAATTACGAAAAAGCCGTACAGGAACTCGAAAAAATGGAAGAGCTGATCCGCTTCGGAAAACCGGCCGAGACGAAAGCCGGCCACCTGAAATCCGAGTTCCGCCCGCTCTTCGATGAGAAAGCGTACTGTGAGAAAGTCGAGCCGGTCAAACATTATATCCACGAGGGAGACCTCTTCCAGCTCGTTCTCTCCAACCGGCTCGAAGCTGATTTTGAGGGAAGCCTCCTCGATACGTACCGCGTCCTCCGCACGACGAACCCGTCGCCGTACATGTTCTACTTCTCGAGTGATGATGTCGAGATCGCCGGTGCATCCCCGGAAACTCTCGTAAAAGTCGAGGACGGAGAGGTCCGGACCTTCCCGCTTGCCGGAACGCGGCCGAGAGGAAAGAGCTATGAAGAAGACCAGCGGCTGGAAAAAGAACTCCTCGCCGATGAAAAAGAGCGTGCCGAGCACAATATGCTGGTCGATCTGGGAAGAAACGATCTTGGAAAGATCTGTGATTTCGGAACCGTGGAAGTAGAAAAATACATGTCAATCGAGCGTTACTCCCACGTCATGCACATCGGTTCCACCGTAAAAGGACAGCTTCGGAAAGACAAGACCGCAGTCGATGCCATCGATTCCGTTCTCCCGGCCGGAACCCTCTCCGGTGCACCAAAGCTCCGTGCCTGCCAGATCATCAACGAGCTGGAAAACAACAAGCGCGGCATTTACGGCGGTGCGATCGGCTATCTGGATTTCACCGGAAATATGGACACCTGCATCGCAATCCGGCTTGCGTTTAAGAAAAACGGAAAAGTGTTCGTCCGCTCCGGTGCCGGCATTGTAGCCGACAGCGTACCGGAAAAAGAGTATCAGGAATGCATCAACAAAGCAAAGGCCGTGATGGTCGCACTTGCAGAGGCAGAAGGAGGAAGTAACTTATGATACTGCTGGTAGATAATTATGACAGTTTTTCCTATAACCTGTATCAGCTCGCCGGTTCGATCAATCCGGACATGAAGGTCATCCGGAACGACGAGATGACGATCGACGAAATCTGCGCACTGGCACCGGCATCCATCATCTTATCTCCCGGACCGGGCCGTCCGGAGCAGGCAGGCCGATGCATGGAGATTGTAGAAAAATTAGGCGGCGAGATCCCGATCCTCGGTGTCTGCCTCGGCCATCAGGCAATCTGTGCCGCGTACGGCGCGACCGTCACCTATGCGAAACAGCTGATGCACGGCAAACAGTCTGAGACAACGCTGGATCTTACCTCGGAATTATTCCAGGGGCTGCCGGAAACCGTTCCGGTTGCAAGATACCATTCCCTCGCAGCTGATGAAGCGACACTGCCGGAAACCTTAAAGGTAACGGCAAGAACTGCAGATGGCGAGGTCATGGCAGTCGAGGACCGTGAGAAAAAGATCTACGGAGTCCAGTTCCATCCGGAATCCATTCTGACCCCGCAGGGCAGACAGATGGTAGAAAACTTCTTAAAAATTACAAGATAGATCACAGGACAGCAAAGAAAGGGAGGAACAGAATATGATTCGGGAAGCGATTGTAAAACTGGTAAATAAAGAGAACTTAACCTACGAGATGGCAGAGGGCGCCATGGATGAAATCATGGGAGGAAAAGCCGATCCGATCCAGATCAGCGCATTTTTAACTGCCATGACGATGAAAGGCGAGACAATCGAAGAGATCACCGCATGTGCCAACGGCATGAGAAAGCACGGTGTTCACATGGAACATGACAAGGATGTTCTGGAAATCGTCGGAACCGGCGGAGATAAATCCAATTCCTTCAACATCTCCACAACAGCATCCCTTGTGATCTCTGCAGGCGGCGTCGCAGTTGCAAAACACGGAAACCGCGCCGCATCGAGCAAATCCGGCGCAGCCGACTGTCTCGAAGCGCTCGGCGTCAAAATCGACCTGGAGCCGGAGAAAAACAAAGAAGTTCTGGAAAAACTTGGAATCTGTTTCCTGTTCGCACAGAAATACCACATGTCCATGAAATACGTGGCACCGGTCCGCAAGATGCTCGGCATCCGGACCATTTTCAACATCCTCGGACCGCTGACCAACCCGGCAGCAGCCACGATGCAGGTGATGGGTGTCTACGAGGAAGCACTTGTCCGTCCGATGGCAGAAGTTCTCTCCAATCTTGGTGTCAAACGCGGCATGGTTGTCTACGGCCAGGACTGCCTCGATGAAATTTCCTTAAGCGCACCGACAAGCGTCTGCGAGATCAAGGACGGAACGTTTGAGGAATACGTCATCACACCGGAAGAGTTCGGCATGACCCGCTGCACCAAAGAAGAGCTGGTCGGCGGAACTCCGCAGGAGAATGCTGAAATTACGAAAGAAATTCTTGCAGGAAAGAAAGGCCCGGTAAGAGACGCTGTTGTCCTGAATGCCGCCGCAGCCCTTCATGTAGCAAAAGAAATCCCGATGCAGGATGCTGTAAAACTGGCAGAGGAGCTGATCGACAGCGGAAAAGCACAGAAAAAACTCGAAGAGTTTGTGTCACTCACCAACAAATTGGCAGAAAAGGAATAAACATATGATACTGGAAACGATTGCAGAAGCCACAAGAAAACGTGTCGCTGCAGAAAAAGAGAAGTGTTCTCTTGCAGAAATGAAAGAAAAGGCAACGGCGATGAACCCGGACACCGGATTCCCGTTTGAACAGGCGCTGAAAAAGCCGGGCATATCCTTTATCTGCGAGGTAAAAAAAGCCTCCCCGTCGAAGGGCATCATCGCAGAAGATTTCCCCTATCTGGAGATCGCAAAGGAATATGAAGCGGCCGGTGCCTCCGCCATTTCCTGCCTGACCGAGCCGGAATACTTCAAAGGCGATAAGCGTTATTTAAAAAAAATTGCAGAAACCGTATCCATCCCGGTTCTGCGGAAAGATTTTACCGTGGATCCCTATATGATCTACGAGGCAAAGGTGCTCGGAGCCACCGCTGTCCTTCTGATCTGTGCGCTGCTGCCGGAGGAAACCTTAAAAGAATATCTGGAAACAGCGCATTCCCTCGGCCTTTCCGCTCTTGTGGAAGCCCACGATGAGGCGGAGGTTGCACAGGCCATGCGCGCCGGAGCAAGGATCATCGGTGTCAACAACCGCAACTTAAAAGATTTCACGGTCGATATCCACAACAGTGAGCGGCTGCGGGAGCTTGTTCCGGAAAACATTGTTTTCGTATCCGAGAGCGGCATCAAAACGCCGGAGGATGTCGGAAGACTGTATCAGAATAAAACCGATGCCGTTCTGATCGGCGAAACGCTGATGCGGAGCAGCAACAAAAAAGCAGAGCTTGAAAAACTCTCTTCAATGTGTTAAAGTGGTAACGTAAGTGTGCAAAACAAAACAGAGCGCACGGGGAGTCAAACGTTATGGAAGAACAGACCAGAATCAAAATCTGCGGGCTCACACGGCTGGAAGACATCGATGCGGTGAATGAGCTGAAGCCCGAATATGTCGGTTTTGTCTTTGCAAAAAGCCGCAGACAGATTACAAAAGAACATGCCGTGACGCTGCGGCGCTATCTGGATCCTGAAATCCAGGCGGTCGGCGTCTTTGTGAACGAGCTTCCGGCGATTGTCGCAGGATACCTCGAAGAGGGCGTCATCGATCTGGCACAGCTCCACGGAAATGAGAGTGAAGAATATATCCATTCGCTCCGGTTCCGCACCGGCGGGGAACTGATCAAGGCATTTTCCATCAAAACCAGGGAGGACGTCGAAAAGGCGAAAAAAAGCAGCGCCGATTACATCCTTCTCGACCACGGAAAAGGCGGTACCGGCGAATCGTTCGACTGGTCACTGATCAGAAACATGGACCGCCCGTATTTCCTTGCGGGAGGCCTGAACGCCGAAAATGTGGAACAGGCGATTTTACAGACACATCCCTTCGCCGTCGACATCAGCAGCGGTGTCGAGACAGACGGCGTAAAGGACCCGAAAAAAATCACAGAATGCATAAGGAGGATAAGACATGTCTGACGGAAGATTTGGTATTCACGGAGGCCAGTACATACCGGAAACTCTGATGAATGACATTATCAATTTGGAAAAACAGTACAATTATTATAAAAACGATCCGGAGTTCTGCCAGGAGCTCGATGACCTGCTGAAAAATTACGCGGGCCGCCCGTCCCTTCTCTACTACGCAGAGAAAATGACAAAGGATCTCGGCGGAGCAAAAATTTACCTCAAACGAGAGGATCTGAACCACACCGGAGCCCACAAAATCAACAACGTGCTCGGACAGTGCCTCCTCGCAAAAAGAATGGGAAAAACCCGTGTCATCGCAGAGACCGGAGCCGGCCAGCACGGTGTGGCAACCGCAACGGCAGCAGCGCTGATGGGACTTGAGTGTGAGATCTTCATGGGAAAAGAAGACACCGACCGTCAGGCCCTCAATGTATACCGGATGGAGCTTCTCGGTGCAAAAGTAAATGCCGTTACTACCGGAACTATGACCTTAAAAGATGCCGTCAATGAGGCGATGCGCGAGTGGGTATCACGTGTCGATGACACCCACTACGTTCTCGGTTCCGTTATGGGCCCGCATCCGTTCCCGACCATCGTCCGCGATTTCCAGGCTGTCATCAGCAAAGAGGCAAGAGAGCAGATCCTCGAAAAAGAAGGAAAACTCCCGAAAGCCGTCATGGCATGCGTCGGCGGCGGAAGCAATGCGATGGGTATGTTCTATAACTTCATCAATGACAAAAATGTCCGCCTGATCGGATGCGAGGCAGCAGGACGCGGCGTCAACACCGCAGAGACTGCAGCAACCATTGCAACCGGAACACTCGGCGTCTTCCACGGTATGAAATCCTACTTCTGCCAGGATAAATACGGTCAGATCGCACCGGTTTACTCGATTTCCGCAGGCCTTGACTACCCGGGCATTGGACCGGAGCATGCATATCTGCATGACATCGGCCGCGCCGAATACGTTCCGGTAACGGACGATGAGGCAGTAGAAGCTTTTGAATACCTCGCAAGAACCGAGGGTATCATCTGTGCGATCGAGAGTGCCCATGCAGTAGCCCATGCGATGAAGATCGCAAAAGAATTTGATCCGGAAGACTCCATCATCATCTGCCTGTCCGGACGCGGAGACAAAGACGTAGCAGCCATTGCAAGATACAGAGGGAGGGACCTTCATGAGTAAAGTAACAGAAGCATTTTCAAACGGCAAAGCATTCATTCCGTTTCTGACAGCCGGAGACCCGAACATTGAAAAAACAGAGAATTATATTCTGGAGCTCGAAAAAGCAGGCGCAGACCTGATCGAGATCGGCATCCCGTTTTCCGATCCGATCGCCGAGGGCGTTGTCATCCAGGAGGCAGACCTCCGTTCCTTAAAAGCCGGAACCACCACCGATAAAATTTTCGATATGGTAGCTTCCGTGCGCAGAAAAACAGACATTCCGCTGGTGTTTATGACCTACTTAAACCCGGTGTTCCATTACGGATACGAGCCGTTCTTTACAAAATGTGAGGAAGTCGGAATCAACGGCATCATCATCCCAGATATGCCGTATGAGGAAAAAGGCGAATTAAACGATATTGCGCGCAGCCATCAGGTAGATGTCATTTCCCTGATTGCGCCGACGTCTGAGCAGCGCATCCGGAAAATTGCCGCAGACGCCGAAGGTTTTGTCTACCTCGTATCGTCTCTGGGCGTTACCGGTGTCAGAAGCGAGATCAAGACAGACCTCGATTCCATGATCGCCGCAATCCGCAAAGTAACCGATATTCCGGTAGCCGTAGGCTTCGGCAT
>OAUV01000676.1_pt1 | contig 29929 bp, 30 predicted proteins | sample 1516841 | NCBI WGS metagenome assembly OAUV01 (sample SAMEA2580044, study PRJEB22360) | human gut metagenome | biome: human gut; feature: human-associated habitat; material: faeces | place: Denmark | collected 2008/2010 | reverse complement strand
AAACGAGCACCCTTTTCCAGTCCGAAGACATTACTCAGTAAAAAACCCATTTCTTAGCTACGATTGTACCCCCATAGTAGTAAAAAGTCAATAAAAAGAAACGAATATATTTTGCAAATCATTTCACAATTAAATAATCTACCCATCCTAATCCATGCACTTTATTTCCACAGATAAACGTATGTATGATATAATTTGAGTTAATACGTTAAATGATATTGTAGAAATTATAAATGATTACAGTGGAGGTGATTCAGATGGCAGTAAAAGCTAATCACGATATTTCTTCAGGTTTAGGACAATATATTAAAAAACAAAGGGACAATTTATGAAAGTTACGATAATTAAATCCCGAAGAAAAACTATAGCTATTCAGGTAAATTCTGACCTAAGTGTCACTGTAAGGGCTCCGTATGTTGTCACAGAGAAATATATTGAGGAATTTCTTAATAAGAATGAAGCTTGGATAAGCAAACAGATGAATGAAATAAAAGTAAAGAAGAAAAGTGTTGAATCGGGAAATGTAGAAAACGTGACACTTGATAAAATCAAAGCACTTGCAGACCAGGCTCTTAAAATAATTCCGGCTAGAGTAGAATATTTCGCAAGAATAATCGGAGTCACTTACGGGAATATAACCATTAGAAATCAGAAAACAAGATGGGGAAGTTGCAGCAGCAAAGGGAATTTGAATTTTAACTGTCTTTTAATGCTTGCGCCTCCGGAGGTGTTGGATTATGTTGTGGTTCATGAATTGTGCCATAGAAAACAAATGAATCATTCGAAAGCATTTTGGACAGAGGTAGAGAAGGTGTTCCCAGATTATAAAAAGTCAATTAAGTGGCTGAAAGAAGAAGGAAGCCAGATTATGTACATGGTAACAGAACTTGGGAAAATACCGGGGGATATTTCAAACATAAAAATGAAGGATCGAAAGAAATGAATCAAAATGAAACACAATGGGATAAACTCCTGAAGATAAAGACAACCGGGCGGGATGACTCTCATTCAGATCAGTATCGATATCCTTATGAACCAACGTCTTATATGGTATTGGAGCGCCTGGCAAACAGTGGACTGATCAGGAAAAATAATACTCTAATTGACTATGGAACCGGAAAAGGGCGGGTATGTTTTTATCTTTCGTATCAAACAAGATGCAAGACAATAGGCGTAGAGTATGATGAACGGATTTATAAAGGAGCAGCAGATAATAAAGAAGTATCCGTTTCCGCATCACGCACGGAGTTTGTATTATGCAGTGCAGAAAATTATGAAGTTCCGTCGGAAGTGGATCGCTGTTACTTTTTTAATCCTTTTTCTGTAGAGATATTACAGTCAGTTTTAGCAAGGATTTACGAATCTTATTATGAAAATCCGAGAGAGATATTATTATTTTTCTATTATCCTTCAGAAGAATATATCAGTATTTTAATGACTCAGGAACAGTTGATTTTTTATGATGAGATTAATACTTCAGATCTGTTTCCAGGTGAGGATAATAGAGAAAAAATCTTGATTTTTCAGGTACTTTAAGAATGCTCAAAACATATTGAACAGTTACAAAAAGAACACCTGTTCGAAATAATACTTGCATTATCGAACAACTGTTTGTATAATGGAAATATGAATACAGAAATTAGAAATAGTAATTATACAACACAGGAAAAGCTGCAGATTCTTGCTGACGCAGCAAAATATGACGTTGCATGCACTTCAAGTGGATCCAGCCGACGGGGAAAGAAAGGAGAGCTCGGCAATGCAGAGGCATGCGGCATTTGTCATAGCTTTGCAGCAGACGGAAGATGTATTTCGCTGCTTAAGATTTTGATGACGAACCATTGTGCTTATGATTGCAAGTATTGTATCAATCGCAGAAGCAATGACGTAAAGCGGGCTACTTTTACTCCGGAAGAAATCTGTGACTTAACAGTAGAGTTTTATAAGCGTAATTATATTGAGGGTCTGTTTTTGAGTTCCGGAATCTTAAGGAATCCGACGTATACGATGGAGAAGATGTGCGAGACATTATTGCTGCTTCGAACAAAATACCATTTTAACGGTTATATTCATATTAAGACGATTCCGGGAGCATCCGACGAGCTACTTGCGGCAGCAGGATATCTTGCGGATCGTATCAGTGTCAACCTTGAATTGCCCACGGAAGAAGGATTGCATACATTGGCTCCAAACAAGACCATGCAGAACATTCTGAATCCTATGGGTAAGGTGCAGAGTACGATTGCATCTCACAGAATGGCAATCGGAAAGTCAGCTTATATGGAGCGAAGTGGCGGGAATAAGTTTTTGAATGCAGGTATTTTTTCTGATGCTTCGAAAAAACATTTTTCTGAGTGCTTGAATGTTCAGAAGAAGGATAAAGCCATTTCTCAGAATTCTCAGATGAATCAGTTAGAATCTTATAAAAAATACACGTCACTGGATCATGCACTTACCTGGGAGAATGCGAACCAGTTGGCACCTCGTGATATGTCCCGATTGAAGCGTAGTTTTGCTCCGGCAGGACAAAGCACGCAGATGATCATTGGTGCGACCGGTGAGAGTGATTATACATTATTGCAGACGACACAGGCATTGTATCAAGGCTTTGATCTGAAGCGTGTCTTCTATTCAGCATACATTCCATTGAACGAAGATAATGTGTTGCCGGAGATAGGAACGCCACCACCGCTTTTACGTGAACACAGACTGTATCAGGCTGATTGGCTATTGCGGTTCTATGGATTTCAGGCAGGAGAACTATTATCTTCAGAACAGCCGAATTTTAATGAAATGATTGATCCAAAGTGTGATTGGGCATTACGCCATTTGGAGCAGTTTCCAGTAGAAGTAGAGAAAGCGAGTTATGCAACACTGCTTCGTGTTCCGGGAATCGGACCGAAATCAGCAAGTCGTATCACTTATGCAAGACGTTATGGCAGACTTGATTATGCAAGCCTGAAGAAGATGGGAGTAGTATTAAAGCGTGCGCATTATTTCATCACGTGTGGTGGAAAACAGATGTACCATACTCCTATTGAGGCATCTTATATTACGCGACAACTAATAAGTGTAGACAAGAAAGATCTATGGAACACACAACATGCGAATGAATCATTTACCCAGATGACATTGACAGATTTTGGAGTATGCTGATGAAGATATTTACTTGTAAAGACCGTCTGGAAGATATCATGACCTGTATCTATGATGCATGGTCTGAAGCTTTACTGATTGGTCATGACCAGATACAATTAAAAAAAGAACCTGTATTTCAGCAAACGATATTTGATGAATATATTCATGTAGACCAGGATCTTTCCAAAGCAGAAAAAGTAATTCGCTCGATTCGGAGAGATATTTCGGATGAAGCATATCTGAATATCTATTTGGCGACTTTATCTGTCGAGGAAGATGCACTGCAGGCAATTTATAATTTCCTTCGTGTCGGATTCAAAATTGGAGAGAGTGTACTACAGCAATATGCGAATCCACGTGTGATGCGGATATTAGAATTGCGTCGTAAAGTGTCTAACGAAAGTCATCATTTCAGAGAGTTCGCACGATTTGAACGATTGAATTCAAGTAACGTCTATGTCAGCCATCTGGAGCCAAAAAGTGATGTCATTATGTTGGTCGGCAGACATTTTGCAGACCGCATGCCTTCAGAACAGTGGATGATCATAGATGATAATCGCAAAACAGCTTGTGTTCATCCGAAAGATGGTGAGAACTATCTCCGATATCTGACAGATGAAGAATTTCAGACATTGAGAAAGACAGAAGAGTACGAAGATGAGTATACGGATCTGTGGAAGACATTCTTTCATGCGATTGCAATAGATGAACGAAAGAATTACGTATGTCAGCGTAACTTATTTCCACTGTGGAAGAGAAAACACGCAGTGGAATTCAAAAAATAATCTTTTCTTATATATATTCTTACTTGTATCTCATAGTATGGAAACGTATAATGTAAGAAAGATGTGATTGATACGTGATTCTTTTTTTGATCGGAGGCGATAAAATATGCCATATGATTTATCAAAACCTCTTGTAATAGGGATTAGTTCGAGAGCTTTATTTAATCTTGAACAGGAGAATAAAATATTCGAAGAACAAGGCGTTGAAGCATATGAGGCTTACCAGGTAGCACATGAGAATGAGATTCTTCAGAAAGGTGCTGCATTCCAATTGATCAAAGCATTCTTGGAATTGAACAATACAGAACTGGGAAGACTGGTGGAAGTGATCATTATGTCGCGGAACAATGCAAACACATGTCTTCGTATTTTTAATTCTATACAGTATTATGGTCTGGATATTACAAGAGCGACTTTGACAAGTGGTGCAGAGATAGCCCCTTATCTAAAGGCTTTTAAGACAGATTTATTTTTGTCAGCGAATTCAGACGATGTTCAATCTGCAATCAATGATGGGATTGCAGCAGGCCGTATTCTTACAGGTGATGCGCATGCTGATGCAAAGCAAAAGATAGATCAGATCCGTATTGCATTTGATGGAGATGCAGTTCTTTTTTCAGCCGAATCTGAAAAGATTTTTCAGAAGAACGGAATACAGGCATTTGAAGAACATGAGAAGGCAAATGCGAATACACCGATGGCGAAAGGTCCGTTTGCTAACTTCCTGACAAAGCTGTCTTATGTACAACAGCTGTTTAAAGAAAAGGATATTCAGCCAATCCGAACCGCACTGGTTACTTCTAGAAATGCTCCGGCACACGAACGCGCAGTCAAAACACTCCGCAACTGGGGCGTATCAATCAATGAAGCGTTCTTCTTAGGCGGTGTCAGCAAGACAGAAGTACTTGCAGCATTTGGAGCGCATATATTCTTTGATGATCAGGATATACATACCGAACCGGCTTCAACGGTTGTTCCGGCAGCTACTGTACCTTATCGTGATGGAGATAATCCAAAAGAATAAGCAGCCTTATATTATTTTGAAGATGATGGGGGAAAACGATGCAGACATATACATATGTTTCAAAAGGAAAATTTGAATTAACAGAAAAACCTAAACCGGTGATTATGCATGAAAGGGATGCGATTGTAAAGGTTACACTTGCCAGTATCTGTTCCAGTGATTTACATATTAAGCATGGAAGTGTTCCTCGTGCAGTTCCAGGAATTACAGTTGGTCATGAGATGGTTGGAATTGTTGAAGAAGTCGGAGATGCTGTAACACATGTGAAACCGGGAGACAGAGTAACGGTAAATGTCGAGACATTTTGTGGTGAATGTTATTTCTGTAAAAAAGGGTATGTCAATAACTGTACGGATCAGAATGGCGGATGGGCTCTTGGATGTCGTATTGATGGCGGTCAGGCTGAGTATGTGCGTGTACCGTTCGCGGATCAGGGATTAAATAAGATTCCGGATGAAGTTACCGATCGACAGGCATTATTCGTAGGAGATGTTCTGGCTACCGGTTATTGGGCAACTCGTATCTCTGAAATCACAGAAGATGATACGGTGTTGATCATCGGTGCAGGACCGACTGGTATCTGTACATTACTTTGTGTTATGCTGAAGCATCCGAAACACATTATTATGTGTGAAAAAGATGAGGAACGTATACATTTTATCAATGAACATTACCCAGATGTACTTACTATTTCTCCGGAAGAATGTGAGACTTTTGTTAAGAATACAAGTGACCACGGCGGGGCAGATGTTGTCCTGGAAGTTGCAGGTGCAGAGTCTACATTCCGTTTAGCCTGGGAATGCGCAAGACCGAATGCGATTGTGACAGTTGTTGCACTTTATGATAAAGCACAAAGCTTACCTCTTCCTGATATGTATGGCAAGAATCTTATCTTCAAAACCGGTGGAGTGGATGGATGCGACTGTGAAGAAACATTAAAACTGATTGCTGAAGGAAAGATCAATACCGAACCCCTTATCACACATACCTATCCTCTCAGTAAGATCGAAGAAGCCTATGACCTTTTCGAGAATAAGAGAGATGGTGTAATAAAAGTAGCTGTTGAATTACATTAATACGAAACTGAAAAACTCAAAACCCTCGAAAGCCTTTATTTACAAGGAAAACGAGGGTTTTTACTTTCTATAATCAAGTCTGAAAATCATGGATATACCCACGGTTTACCCAAAATCAAAATTTAGGCAATAAAAATCCCCAGACCATCGAACGATCTGGGGGTTAAACACGAAAGAAACTGAAAGTCACTTACTAATTAGCAAGGAGCAATTTGATTATAACATACTATTCCGATAGAAACAATAATAATAAAAGATTGTATTCCGTGAGAAATACCGTAACGATGATGTTCTTCTGATTAGTAGGAAAAATCTATAATCATAAATGTCGCGATGAGTGATTGACAACGAAACATGAAAGTTGTACAATAGGTCTAACTTGCAAGTTATATTTTAATTGCGTAAAATTTAAAGGGAAGTTAATTAGACCTATAGATGGTCTAGTTAGCTTCCTTTTTTATTATTTCGCTATCATCGTGATGAAACAATGATAAAGCTAATGAAAATTTTTCCATATATTTAACCATCTTTAAGTCTTTACATTGGAGTTATTGTTGTTTGAGTAACTAAAAGACTGTGTACTATGAAAGGAGAAAAAGCATGAACATGTCAACTAATCGAAATTTAGATGGAGAACTTCTTAGTTTAGATCAAATGTGCGAGATTTTAAATCTTGGTCGAACCACTACTCGCACCATGGCGAAAGAAGCAAGGGCGGTGCGAAAAATCGGGCGTTCGTTTCGAATTAAAAAAAGTGTGCTTCTTGATTACATTGAACAGAATTATAAAAACTGAAATGGAAAGTAAGGAGCAGGAGCATTGGAAGAGAAGAAGAACAAAGCAAAGCGGTTTTACTGGCTAAAACTTCCGAATGATTATTTCAAGCGGTTAGATCAGAGAAAAATGCTTCGACAGCCAAACGGTGAAGCGATGCAACGTATTTATCTTAAATTGTTGCTTCTGGCGGTCGATAAAGACGGTTTTATCCGTTTCCAGAATGTTTTTGATGATTTAACCGAAGAAATAGCAGAAGAGATTTTTGAAGATGTGGAGCTTGTAAAACAGGCTGTTGAGTATTGCAAGAAAAACAGTTTGCTTGAAATGAACGAATTAGATTTCTTTCTTCCACAAGTTATTGAAATGACTGGAACTGAAACAGATTCTGCTAGACGAATGAGAAATCATAGAGAGCGGAAAACGTCACAAAGTGACACTGAATCGTTACAAAGTGATGAATCGTCACAATGTGACGCTAGAGAAAGAGAAGAGAAAAGAGACAGAGAAAGAGAAGAAACACACACAAGAGAAAAAGAGAAATATCCGTCACTGGGTGCGGTGGCTGATTATCTTTCTTTGATGAATGTCAAAAGTTTTACTGCTGAAGAATTTCATAGCTACTACTCTTCCCTCGGTTGGAAGAACAAATATGGTACTCCTATTATTGACTGGAAAGCTCAAGTTAATTCATGGATTCAGCGGAAAGAACCGAAGCAGGAAGAACCGACTGAAAACGATTGCGAGAAAGACAAACTAGATTTCATGAGTAAAGAGTTGATTTCCAGATTACGAGAAATCGGAGCTTTAGACGATGATGGTTCTCTAAGTTGGGGTGATCTGGAAGAGTATGGTCTGTATGATGCAGTTTTGGAAGCAGATAGAAAGGCTAATGAGTGGAATCAGAATTTGCTTATGCAAAAACATGAAAACAGTGGTAGAAAATGGCAGTAAGGAGCAGAACCATGACCGAGAAACAAGCAGAATACAAAAGATACTTAAGATGCAAGCATTGGAGAGAGCTAAGACTTGAAGTCTTAGAGCGTGCAGGAAATAAGTGCGAAATTTGCGGTTATTTGCCTTGGAAAGACGGAGTGCTACAAATACACCATAAAACGTATGAAAACCGTGGAAATGAGCAATTAGACGATCTGGTGTGCGTTTGTCCTAGATGCCACATGGAGATTCACAAGATCACTGGAAAGCGTAAGCCACATTAACTATTCTAATTATTAGATAATTAAGAGCAGTAAGTAGTTAATAGTAAAGTATTCTATTACTGGAATGATTAACTTCTATTGACTTCAACACGGTAAAAAAAGGATTAAGTTCTGGAGACTCCGACACGGTTAAAAAATGGCTGACTTGCGGTCACTGCAAGACGTATAAAAAAGATAACCTTGCCGGACTCCAAGACGAATAAAAAAGAGCTGAACTGATATAACGTCCGATATATAAAAAATGGATGAACTGCTTCATCGTCTGATATATCAAAAAAAGTGGTTGAGCAAATGGCGTTAGGTGTAATGAAAAAAACGGAGAAAGACAACTGAATATTGAAACACAGCATTGCAATTATAAATGCTATAAAGCTGTGATTTGCTGTCGGGATTGGGTTGCTAGCATGGTATGACAGCGGAAAAACAGCAGAAAAGCCTATAAAATGGCGGTTTGCGGAGCATAACAAAATAAACTAAGAGTTTATTAACACGTAAAAACACCATGAAATCAATGCTTTTAAACGTTGATGGTAAGGGGGGAGGGGGTATGTCGGCAAGCACCCCCCTAGGGTTTCCTCACCCCCTCAAACAAAGAAAAAATAAAAAAGGACTTCCTAAGATTAGGGAGTAAAAGGAGATTAATATGAGTAAATTTAGATGCGAAAGTGATTTTATGACAGAAAGTAAGAGAATTTATAGAGCGTATATTGACTGTGAAAAGCAGATGAAAAAAATAATAAAAGATGTTAGCAATCTTAACGACCTAACAAGCGAAGCAAAAGAACGAGAATGTAAGAAAGCAACGGAAGAGATTAGCCGTAAACGTGCAGGTATGAAAATGAGCCTTTCTGCTCTGGAAACAAAATTTGCAAACTGGGCATATGATTTCGCTGATCTTGAGGGTGCAGGACTTTCTAGATCACTTGTGCAGGCTCTTAATTCTGGCATTACTTACTCACAGCAGGAATTACTTCACCTTGCTAAAAAATGCGGAAACGATCAATCAAATGCACGTTTACTGCATGATTATGCAAAGTCTCATGGTTATGAACTGAAAAACTATGTTTCGCCGGAGCAGAAAATAGAGAAGTTCCATAAAATGAATGAAATGTTTGGAAAATTTGCAGATGATGAAGAAAGTAAAGATTGGCTTCGACTTCCAGACAATGAAATTGATATTTATGTCGGTAATCAGCTTAGTTCTGTTGAGATCACACCGGAAAACATGGAAATTCGCCCAATCGCAAAATCACTTGATGAAAGAATTGAAAGAGATATTGAAGATGCGAGAAGAGAAAAAGCTAAGCAGGTAGATCAAAATGGCGAATTTCTTACTGGGTTTGGTGTTGAAGCAGTCGAGCCGGATGTAGATTTTTATAAATCGAAAGAAGATCGTGAGCCGGAAAAAATAGAAGCAGAGAAAAAAACTGTACGAGAAGAAATGAGCGAAAAGGTTTCAAAACTGGCGAAAGAAATTGACGAAAGACGAAAAGACGAGGAGTAATGTCAGAAGCAGAAATGATTTTATTGGCACAGCAGGGCGATGAAGAAGCTCTGCTCTGCCTATACAGAAAGTATTTACCGCTTTTCAAAAAACTATGTCGAAACAGAGCAGATTATTCAAATATACTTGATTGTGATGATTTACTCCAAGAATGTTTTCTAGCTTTAAAACTAGCCTTAAAGAACTATACTTTTGAGCATGGAACAGCTTTCGTGACCTACCTTTACACTTGCACGAAAAGACACTTGCAGAAAGTAATGACGAGCTTCTCTCCTCTCTCAAGGTTTCAAGTGAGCATGATTTTAAAAATCAAACAGTTTCGGGAAGATTATGAGAGACAGCATGGCAGATCGCCGGAAGATGGTTTGATAATGCACGAATTTTGCATTTCTTCTGATTGCCTGCGAGAGTTGGACGTTTTAAAAGACCTTAAGGCGGTTTCTTTAGATAGTCCAGTGGGCGAAAATGGAGATTGTACGCTTGCCGATCTGCTTCCAAGTGAAACTGATTTGGAAGAAAGAACTATTAAAAAGCTGTCAATCGTGCAGCTGTGGGGTTTCTTAGAAAGTTGCCTGCTACCAGAAGAGCTAAAAATCATTGAACTGCTCTATCTGGAAAGACAGACATTTAAAAATGTCGCTGAAATGACTGGAAAAACAGAAGCGGAAATACAAACAATTCAGAAAAGAAGTCTGAAAAAACTGCGAAAGAAAGAGAAACTGAAAGACTATTTACAGTAAGGAGATTTAAAAATGGATAGAAATTTTAACGAAATGACAGAAACAGAAGCAACTCTTGAAAATCAGCTTGATAATTTAGATTTTATGGTTTATCAGCTTACTACTGGAAGCATCTTTACAGCAGACGAGCCGAGAGATCAAGCGACTATTGATAAAATCAATAAATTGACTGGCAAGGCAAGCGATCAGTTAATTTCCGCTATGGAAACATTGATTGAATTGAAATCAATCATAAACAATTCCGTTGAAGTGTTGCCGGATGATAAAGAGTTTATGGAGCTTAGCTATAAAGAAATGCTTAAGGAAGTTTCTGAAAATCCAGAGCGTTTCCTGCATGAGGTTGATTGTGCGGAATCTGCAGAAATACTTGTAAACAGCAAAATCTTAAATGTTTCGGACATAAAATTTGATGGGGAAGAAGCTGTATTGATTGAGCTTGAAACGGTAGACGGTCAGCGTATTTGCATGATAAAAACAGATGAATCACTGCTTTGTTCCGGTTGGAAAGAGGTGTAAACGATGGCAAAACTCACACCAATGCGAGCAATTCGCCTTAAGTGTTTGGAATGTTGTGCAGGTCAGTTTTCAGAAGTTCGAGAGTGTTTAGTAGAAAGTTGCCCTCTACACGCCTATAGAATGGGGCATAGACCGAAAGCCGAGCAATTTACCGCAGAAGCAGAGAAAATTGAAAACTAGCCACCTAGGAGCATAGTTTTAATGGCAGAATTGAAGATATGAAGCGAAAAGGGCAGGGAAATTATAAAACCCTGCCCTTTCAGCTCTTTACTATTCGTTTTCCATGCGTAAATCAATAGCTTTCTTGATATAACCGTTTACAGATTCGCCAGAACGATCTGCGGCTTGTTTGATTTGCTCATACTTTTCTTTCTTTACATCTAAGGGGATGCGTTTCAACTTCTCCTTTGCGTAATTCAGATCGTATTGAGTCTTTGAGTCGGTTGTTGCCATAGTCAAAAGCTCCTTAAATTAGTTCTAAATACAAACAGTATAACATGAAAACTAAACTACGTACATAGAAAAAGCCTAAAATACTACGTACATATTTAGTTAATTTTACCATAGATTAAATACTACGTACGTAGTACAATGAAAGAAAAAACACAAAAGGAGATAAGAAAATGAATGAATTAAAAGAAATGGAAAAAGATTTACAGAAAGTAAAAAAAGAGTATCTGGATGCACAGCAGGCATTGTTTGAGACAGATGCGGAGCTTGAAGAGCTTTTAATAGCACTGGAAGAACTTATTAATGATTACGATTCGGATTTTAAACTGAATCATATTGATTTGAACAACTATGCTAAAGGGAATAGAGGAAATAAAATTGGAGAAAGATCCTATAATTTTCTGTATAGTCATAGAAAAATCATGTGGTTTATCAGAACTTCTCTTATGTATTGCAGATCAGCGAAAGAAACTTGTGAGAGCGGAATGCGTTAGGGGGGTGCAATTATGGCAGAAAAGACTGTACAGATCGAATTGACAAGAGCGGAAGCAGATAATTTAATTACATTTTTGAATTTAACATCTGTTAGAGTTCTGGAAGAGATAAAGTTATGGGATAGCTTAAAAAACAATGAAAGATATCCGAAAGCAGAAAGCAATTTGAAGTTTTGGGAATCCGTCAGAGATACAGTAAATGAATGTTATAGACAGAGTTTATAAAACTAGGGGGCGTAAAAATGGCAGTAGATAAGAATGGAAAGAAATTGCCTAGCGGAATCCGACAGAGACCGAATGGCAGTTATGAAGTGCGAGTTTCCAGAAATGGGAAAAGCTACTCCGCATATGCTAAAACGATCACGGAAGCGAAAAAGAAGAAAGCAGAGCTTGAATTTAAGCTAGATAATAACGGAATTATCGAAAATAAGAAGATTACTTATGGCGAATGGTTTACTCAATGGATGGAGAACTACAAGAAAAACAGCGTGAAAAAAGGTACTTTTAATACTTATAAGTACTATTATGATTCAATTATCAAAGAAGAGTTTAAAAATAGAAAACTAAGCTCTATAAAGGGCATTGATTTACAAAGATTCTTTAATAAATTGCTTGCCAAGAATTATTCAGATTCAAGTTTAAGACTTGTAAAAGCTATTTTAGGCAGTTCTTTAAAACAAGCGTACAAAGACGAGATTATATCCAGAAATCCTATGGATGCGGTAACACTTCCAAAGAATAAAGAAGTAACAAAAAAGGAGAAAATAGCTCTAACAAGAGAACAGCAGACGTTGTTCATGGAATTCGCAAAAGATAGCTATCTTTACAATTACTTTGCTGTTTCGCTTCGCAGTGGAATGCGATCGGGCGAAATACGGGGGTTGAAGTTGGGAGATATTGACAAGGAAAACGGCGTTATCCATGTAAGGCGAACACTGAAATACATTAATAAGCAAGGTTTCTTTGAAGATACACCGAAAACAAAATCATCACTCCGAGACATTCCGCTCACAAGTGATTTAATAGCTTTACTGGAAGATCAGAAAAACTTCTGGGGGTTCAAGATTGAAAAGATAGACCGTTACATATTCTGTAATGAAATGGGCGAAGCATTAAGCCTTATGAAAGTACGGCGTGAAATTGATAGAATCATAAAGGAGATTCGTTCAGCAGGACATGAAGATTTTCCGCATTTCTCAAGCCATACATTTAGACATACTTTTGCGACAAGGGCGATTGAAGCAGGGATGCCACCACAAGTCTTGAAAACGATTCTGGGGCATAGTTCACTAGCCATGACAATGGATTTATATAGTCATGTTCTGCCGGACACAAAGTCTCAGGAGATGGAAAAAATAGCAAGTGCATTTTAAGAGATGGAGTGGCGAAAACCACTCCTTTTCTAGTGTGTAAATTTACCCAGATTTACCCTTTTTCATACCCAAAAACAGACGAACAACAGTAAACAGTGACGAATATAAAAATACGAAAAACAGCGTGAAATCAAGGCTTGGCGAACATCAATAAACAATGACGAATCTTAAGAAATTAAAGTAGCTGTTGAATGTTGAGATAGCACAAGTATTCGAAAAGAGCGAAGTGAAAGTTTATGCTTATTGTAATCTTAATGGATTATGGAAAGCATAATCATAGTCTGATTGGACATTTGTAATTTCATACTCGTAATAATTGATTTTGTATCATAACGCTTTTGTTTTTATGGCAGAAGCGTTAATTTTTTGCATTATCACAGATTTATTTACGGTTAAAATGTATAAAAATACAAAAAATGACAAACAATTTGACATAATATATAAATTTTTAGTTACTTTTTCGGCATTCTATGGTACACTAACATAGTATATCAAAAAATGTGGGAGGAAACTCAAAAATGAGCAAAAAAGAAGGAAAAGGGTTAAAGTCTTTTAACAAGGGATTTCAAGTGCCTGACACCTACATCATTATCTTTTTAGTAGTTGTTGTAGCAGCACTTCTGACATTTCTTGTACCAAAGGGATTTTACGAAACACAGGACATTTCATACATGATCAATGGTGTTGAGAAAACCCGTACAGTAATCAAAGACGGAAGTTTCCAGTATCTGACAGATGATGCAGGAAATGTAGTAACAGAAGGAGTAGCACTCTTTAGTGGAGATGGTGGAACAGGATTCTTCAACTATATGTACAACGGAATCGTAAGTAGTTCTGCGATCGAGATTATCGCATTCCTTATGGTAGTAGGTGGTGCATTTGGTATCATGATCCGTACCGGTGCGATCGAATCCGGATTGATTGGATTGATCCGTAAGGCAAAGGGAGCCGAAAAACTGTTGATTCCAGTACTTTTCGTACTGTTTTCTCTTGGTGGAGCAGTTTTCGGAATGGGAGAAGAAGCACTTCCATTTACTATGATTCTTTGTCCATTATTTGTAGCAGTTGGATATGACTCCGTTATTGCAGTTCTTGTTACTTATGTTGCAACACAGATCGGTTTCGGTTCATCCTGGATGAATCCATTCTCTGTAGGTATTGCACAGGGTATTGCAGGGATTGACGTATTCTCAGGAGCAGGATTCCGTATGGTAATGTGGGTTGTATTTACAGCACTTGGCTGTGGAATGACGATGTTCTATGCGGCAAAGATCAAAAAGGCTCCGACAATCTCAATCGCATATGAGACGGATGCGTATTTCCGTGAACAGAACGAAAAAACAGGTATTGACGAAGGACATTCCTTTGGTCTTGGACACATTTTAGTTCTTCTGACACTGGCTGCTACCGTAGTCTGGGTGATCTGGGGAGTTATGACTCAGGGATATTACATGCCAGAGATCGCGACACAGTTCTTTATTATGGGAATTGTTTCCGGTGTGATCGGAGTTATCTTTAAGCTGAACGATATGAGATTGAATGATATTGCAACTTCTTTCAAAGATGGAGCAAAAGATCTGATTGGTGCAGCGCTTGTTGTTGCTATGGCTCAGGGTATCATGCAGGTTCTTGGTGGATCTGATCCGACTACACCTACAGTTATCAACACAATTATGTATAATATTTCAAATGCACTGTCAGGAGTATCCGGAGCAGTTGCAGCAGTACTTATGTATCTGTTCCAGTCCGTATTCAACTTTTTCGTTGTATCCGGAACAGGACAGGCTGCGATCACAATGCCGATTATGGCTCCACTGTCAGACCTGTTAGGTGTATCACGTCAGACAGCTGTAGTTGCATTCCAGCTTGGTGATGCATTTACAAACCTAATCGTTCCTACATCAGGATGTCTGATCGGATCTCTTGCAATTGCTAAGATCGAGTGGTCTAACTGGATCAAATTTATGTGGAAATTCCTCGGCGTATTGATGATTGGTGCAATTATTACAGTTCTGATCGCTGTCGGAATTGGATTCTAAAACAGGCATTTGATAATTGAAAGTGATTTAAGATGAAATTAATTCAGAGTATTGATGTTTATGCCCCACAGCATCTGGGGAAAAAAGATGTATTGACGATCAATGACAAGATTGTCAAGATTAAAGATGCAGGTTCTATGTCAGCAGAAGGATTTCTTTCTGATGCAGAAGTGATCGATGGAGAGGGGTTACTTTTAACTCCGGGATTCATTGATAGTCATGTTCATGTACTCGGAGGCGGTGGCGAAGGTGGATTCGCCAACCGTACTCCAGAAGCAACTATAGAAGGACTTACGAAGTTTGGAGTAACAACAGTTGTTGGCTGCCTTGGAACAGATGGAATCGGTCGTGATATGTGTGCACTGGTTGCAAAGACAAAAGGCTTGAATGAGCAGGGGATGTCTGCATATTGCTATACAGGTAGTTATCAGATTCCGGTCCGCACACTGACGGACAGTATTGTAAAAGACATTATGATGATTCAGGAAATTGTTGGAACAGGAGAAATCGCAATTTCTGATCATCGTTCTTCACAGCCGACTTTTGAAGAATTTGCACGTGTCGTTGCTGATACAAGACTTGGTGGCGTTCTTTCCGGGAAAGCTGGTATTGTAAATGTTCATCTTGGCGACAGTCCGAGATGCTTAGATCTTATTGAACGGGTGGTAGATGAGACAGAGATACCGGCTTCTCAAATACTTCCAACACATATCAACCGGAATGAGATGCTTTTCTGTAAGTCAATTGAGTATGCACTGAAGGGTGGAGCAGTAGATTTTACCGGAAATGAAGATATTGACTATTGGGAAACTATCTGTGATGAAGTACGTGTATGCAATGGTATCAAACGTATGTTGGATGCAGGAGTAAATCCTGACCGTATGACAATTTCCTCCGATGGACAGGGAAGCCTTCCGATGTACAGTAGTGATGGTGAATTCCTTGGAATGGGCGTTGGACAGTCCAGCTGCCTTCTGAAAGAAGTAAAGGAATGTGTATTCAAAACAAAAATTCCATTAGAAATAGCTATTTCTACGATTACATCTAATCCGGCAGAGATTCTTCGCCTCAAAGGAAAAGGTAAGATTGAAGAAGGCTATGATGCGGATCTTTGTATTCTTGATCAGGAACTTCAGCTTGTTGAAGTGATTGCAAGAGGCAACACAGTTTATAAAAAATAAAGGTAACTGTTCAGAGCCAACCTCCAAAATGCTACGCATTTCGGAGGTTGGCGTATCCGCCAAATAAAATTTCAAAAACAGTCTAAAAAATGCAAGCATTTTATACCTTTTTTTGAAATTTTGCTTGGCTCTGAACAGTTACAAATAAAGTATCTTGATGTCAGAAGCATCAGTCATTCAGTTGGCTGGTGCTTTTTTCAACATTAAATTTATTTTTCAGAGTACTTTATGATATAATGGATTCGTAGTCTTTTACAGACATAAGAACGGATATAAGGAGAATGTACTATTGATCAATCAGACAGCAAAGAAAATTTTGAAAGCATTATCTTTTGATGGAGTAGAAGTGGAAGCATTTCGTCATATGGCGGATTTAAAACGACTGGATCCAATGAAGATTTTTTATAAGAAAGTAGACGAGAAAATATATAACGGAAGTCATGCAGTTCCGATTCGAATATTTTTTCCAAGCGAGAAAAGCTTTCTAGAAAGTGAAGAAAAGAAGCATGATATTCAGGATAAAAAATTGCTTTTGTTCATACATGGCGGTGGATGGGTTACAGAAAGTATTGATAATTATGAAAGAATTTGCGCTCGGCTTGCGAATGCAACCGGACAATATGTAGTTGCAGTTGAATACAGACTGGCACCGGAAGATAAATTCCCGGCAGGTCTGGAAGATTGTTATGCTGTTGCAAAAGCGGTATATTCTGGAGATTTTATGTTAAATATAAGACCAGAAAACATTACTTTGATCGGAGACAGTGCCGGGGGAAATCTCTGCGCAGCATTATCTTTGATGGCAAGAGACCGCGGAGAATTCATGCCAAACAGACAGATCCTGATCTATCCGGCTACCTATAATGATTATACAGAGAATTCACCATTTGTATCTGTTAAGGAAAATGGATCCGATTATCTTTTGACTGCCGGAAAAATGCAGGATTATATTGATCTTTATGCGAGAAATGAGGAGGATAAGAAGAATCCTTATTTTGCACCATATATAGCTGAAGATTTAACGAATCAGCCGGATACATTGATCCTTACATGTGAATTTGATCCACTTCGAGATGAAGGGGAAGCGTATGGGGAACGCTTGAAAGAGGCTGGAAATCATGTGGAGATACATCGGATTAAAGATGCATTACATGGATACTTCGCGTTGGGGATCAAGCAGCTTCATGTACAGGAAAGTTTCACCTATATTAATGAATTTTTGAAAGGGGAAACACAGTGAGTAAGAAAAACGCACGCTGGAGGAAATTAGACAACGCAGCGAAATTATATTCTGCTGCCAGTAACAAAAAAGATACAAGAGTATTTCGATTTTACTGTGAATTAAAAGAAGAAGTAAATCCTAAAGCTTTGCAGGAAGCACTGAATCAGACGATAGAAACATTTCCTACGTTTTTAATGGTACTTCGTAAGGGATTCTTTTGGCATTATCTTGAACCGTGTAATCTACGGCCGATTGTTAAAGAAGAATATAAAGAGCCATGCAGCAGACTCTATATAAGAGATAAGAAGACCCTACTATTTGAAGTAACTTATTATAAAAAACGAATCAATTTTGAAGTGTTTCATGTGTTGACAGACGGTACAGGGGCAACAGAATTCTTAAAAGAACTGGTAAAGAATTATTTATACCTTATGCATAAAGAAGAAGGATTAGAACAGATTACATTACTGCCGGAAGATATGACTGTACAAGATCAGGAAGATGACAGTTTCTTAAAATATTATTCAAAAAATCAAAAACGACCGAAAAAAAAGAAACTAAATGCTTTTCAGATACGAAGGAAAAAGAAAGATGGAAATCATCTGCATGTCCATGAATCTGTTGTCTCAGTACAGGCAGTATTAAAGCGAAGCAGAGAACTCGGAGTATCCATGACGATCTTTTTGACAGCATTATTTATGATGGCAATAAACGAAGAAATGTCTAAGATGCAGAAGAAAAAGCCGGTTGTGTTAATGGTTCCGGTTAACCTAAGAAAGTTTTTCCCGTCTTCATCGATGTTGAATTTTTTTAACTGGATCGAACCGGGATATAATTTTACAACACAAGATCAAAGCTTTGAAGCAGTTCTGAAATATACGAAAGAATTTTTTGAGACAGAATTAACGAAAGAAAAAATGTCAGCACATATCAGCGAGTTACTAGCACTGGAATTGCATCCGATTTTGAGACTTGCGCCATTGGAACTTAAAAACCTTTGTATTCAGGCAGGTGCAAAATATTCGGAGAAGAATACAACAGCAATCTTTTCTAATATGAGCGCAGTTAAAATGCCTGCAAGTTATGTACCTTATATTGAACGATTTGGCGTATATACAAATACCCCGAAGCTCGAATTATGTTTGTGTTCCTTCCAGGATAAATTATCATTTGCATTTACATCTAGATACGACACAGTGAACATTGAACGCAACTTTTATCGCTTGTTAAAAGAACAGGGAATCACATCTGAAAAAGTAAAGCCTGAATTTCCAAAGACAGGTAAGCCAAGCGAACAGGAAATGAAAGTCTATAAGATCTATAGCTTTCTGTGTATTGCGATTGTTGCGGCAATGCTTGTTACGGATTTGAATTTCCACCCAAGAATTCGATGGACTTTATTTACAGCAGGAGGCGTTGTGACGATGTGGATTGCCTCGTCAATCGGATTTTTCAAACGTTATAATCTGCTGAAAAATGCGATGTGGCAGCTTATTATCGGTACAATCATCTGTTTTATATGGGATGCACTGACCGGATGGCACAGCTGGTCTGTAGATCTTGTGTTACCGATCATGAGTGTATCTACACTTGCAGCAATGTTTGTAACCGCTAAAGTGCAGAAAAGTCCGGTGCGAGAGTATCTTATTTATGAAATTATGGCCGCTGGATATGGATTAATCCTTCCGGTAATCTTGCTTTTATGCGGGGTGGTGAAAAATCCAACAGTGAGTATGTTTGGAGCATTGACATGTTTCTTATTCCTTGTAGCAGTGATTTTGTTCAAGGGAAGAGAATTTAAAGAAGAGATGCAGAAAAATCTGCATGTATAAAATAAGCAGAAGAGTGCAAAAGTTAAAAGAGAAATAAATTGCTAAAGTAAAAAGCACAAGATGGACATCAATTATCCCTTGTGCTTTTTACATCTAGAACCTATAAATCGGATTCACCATTATACTGAAAATGTAGAATATATCTTTACAAGTTCAATCATCATATCAACTACTTTATCCATACTCTGAACAGAAATGTGTTCATAAGGGCCATGATATCCATGACCTCCTGTACCAATATCCGGGCATGGAAGATCACGAAAACTCAGCTGGCATCCGTCAGTACCGCCTCGGATCGGTGAGACAATTGGAGTGAGTCCGGTTCTTTCGCAAGCAAGCTTTGCATTATCGATCAGGTGCATATGTTCTTCAATAATATTTTTCATATTAAAGTACTGATCTTTTATATGCAGTTCTACTGTATTTTCTCCCCATTTTTTATTCAACTCGTTAGTGATATCAGCGAGTTTGTCTTTTCTGCGTTGAAAATTGTCTGTGTCATGGTCTCGGACGATATAATTTAGAGTAGCATGTCCACAATCTCCACTCATATGTATCAAATGATAGAAACCTTCATATCCTTCTGTATCGCGTGGAATCTCGTTTGAAGGTAGAAGATTGTTGATTTCCATAGCAAGAAGGCATGCATTGACCATTGTATCTTTGGCAGAGCCCGGATGCACACTTACCCCATGAATATCAAAAGAAGCACTGCATGCATTAAAGTTCTCATACTCCAGTTCGCCCTCTGTAGAACCGTCTAATGTGTAGGCAAAATCTGCACCAAATAACTCCACGTCAAAATGAGAAGTACCGGTGCCAATTTCTTCATCAGGAGTAAAGGCGATACAAATCGGACCATGAGGAATGGATTCCGCCTGCAGATGTTCAACCATAGTCAGGATTTCTGCAATTCCGGCTTTGTCATCAGCTCCTAAGATCGTATTCCCATCTGTGGTAATAAGTGTATGTCCCTTTAATGATTCCAAATGTGGGAACATCTCAGGGCTTAAAATTAATCCACTATTACTAAGAGCAAGTTCTTTACCATCATAATGTTCTGTGATAATCGGACGAATCGGCTGCTCACAGTAATCGGCTACAGTGTCCATATGTGCGATAAAACCAATAGCAGGTGCATTCTCATATCCTTTTGTTGCGGGAAGTTTCCCGTAGAGGAAACAATTATCAGTCAGCTGAATATTTGAAACCACAAGTTCTTCCATTTCTTTCTTTAAAAGATTAGCCAGATCAAACTGACATGCGGAAGAAGGTATTGAAGTGCTGGTTTCATCAGAAGGCGTTTTTATAACTGCATATTTTAGTAAACGTTCATAGGCTTTCATATAAAATCTCCTTAAAATGTAATTTGTTGGGTATATCGTATCATATTTGGCAGGAAGTGTATATTTGAAATCTGAAAAAGTACGTTTTTATTCGTATAGGAAGAATGGTATTCTTAACAGTGATGTGGTATACTGGACAATAGATTGACGTTGTTTTTTCACAAGTAGATGGAGAAAACAAATATGATAATGGGAGAGTAAAAATGATTATCAGAAAAGCAGAAGAAAAAGATATTCCAAGAATTTTAGAGCTATTAAAACAGGTATTACAAATTCATGCAGACATAAGACCTGATATTTTTATTCCGGGTACGACAAAATATACTATAGATGAATTGGCCGAGCTTCTGAAAAATAAAGAAAAGCCGATATATGTTGCAGTAGATGAGAATGATGTTTGCAGGGGGTATGCATTTTGTCAATTACAGGAGCAGCCCTTTTCAAATAATATGGTGCAGTTTAAGTCTCTTTTTATTGATGATCTATGTGTCGATCAAGAGGCTCGAGGCCAGCATATTGGCGAAAGTCTGTTTGAATATGTAAAAAGTGAAGCGAAACAGCTGGGATGTTATGAAGTAACATTAAATGTATGGGCAGGAAATACTCCTGCTGAGAAATTTTATGAAAAAATGGGAATGCGAACAAAAGAAAGACAAATGGAGTACATATTATAAGATAGTTTTCACTTCGGGGATTACAATCAATAAAGCCGGTGGAGGATTTTGAATCCCGCATCGGCTTTGTTGAATTTATAGATAACTCGAAAGCTTATGCAACTGTAAAGGTGCTGAACCGTTAAAACTTTATTTGCTATGGTTCATCAGTGCTTTAATGTCTTCTTCCGGTGTGGTAATAGGTGCAATGCCATAATTCTCCACTAGAAAATTCAGAATATTAGGAGACAAAAACGCCGGAAGAGAAGGACCAAGACGAATGTTTTTGATACCTAAATGCAGAAGCGTTAACAAGATGCAGACAGCCTTCTGTTCGTACCAGGAGAGAACAAAGGAGAGTGGAAGTTCATTTACGGAACATCCAAATGCATCTGCAAGTGCCACAGCAACCTGAATCGCACCATAAGCATCATTGCACTGCCCCATATCCATCAGCCGTGGCAGACCACCGATTTCTCCCAGCTCAAGATCATTAAAACGAAATTTTCCACATGCCAGGGTGAGGACAATACTGTCAGAAGGTGTCTGTTTTACGAATTCTGTGTAATAGTTTCGGCCCGGTTTGGCACCATCACAGCCGGCAACCAGGAAGAAATGACGGATTGCTCCTGATTTTACAGCTTCTACTACAGTACCTGCATGAGACAGGATAGCCGCATGACCAAAACCGGTTGTCACTTTTGTACCGCCATTGATGCCTGTGAGTATCTGATCTTCCTTGTAACCACCCAGTTCCAGTGCCTTTTCAATAACCGGCGTAAAATCTTTCTTTTCATCGATATGAACAGCACCTGGGAAAGCAACCATTTCTGTTGTAAATACTCTGTCAGCATAGCTGCTTTTTGGCGGCATCAGACAGTTGGTAGTGTAGAGAATCGGAGCAGGAAGATGATCAAACTCTTTCTGCTGATTCTGCCATGCGGTTCCAAAATTCCCTTTTAAGTGAGAGAATTTTTTTAAGAACGGATATGCATGGGCAGGGAGCATTTCACCATGAGTATAGATGTTGATTCCTTTTCCCTCTGTTTGTTCAAGTAAAAGCTGCAGGTCTCTCAGATCATGTCCGGTCACGACAATAAAAGGCCCCTTTTCTATTGTAAGTGTCACATCGGTTGGTTCTGGTATTCCATAGGTTTCTGTATTTGCCTTGTCAAGAAGTGCCATACACTTCAGATTGATTTCTCCTACTTTGAGCACTGTGGGAAGCAGAGTTTCCACACTCTCTCCATAACCAATCATAAACAATGCTTCGCAGAAGAATCGATTCACCTCGGCATCTTCATAATTCAGAACATTTGCATGATAGGCATAGGCTGCCATCCCACGAATCCCGAAAAGAATAAGAGACTTCAGAGAACGGATATCTTCGTTGGCATCCCACAGTTGTTGCATATCGTATTCATCTGTTTTACCGCATGGTGACTGACATTTGCTGCAGTCAGGAACCAGTCTTTCTTTTTCAGCTCTGACTTTTTGTATCATGTTTTCAATTGATGCATCGTCAAAATTCACATTTGTAACTGTAGTAAACAATCCTTCAATTATGATTTGCCCGGTTCTTTTAGAAATAGCAGTTGAACCGTCAACAGCTCTTGCAAGGCTGATCAACGCACCTGTCAGTTCATCCTGTAATCTGGCTGTATCTGCTTTTTTCCCACAGGCGCCGGCATTTCCTGTGCAGCCGGTACATCCGACTGTCTGTTCACACTGAAAACAAAACATTTTCTTATCCATTATTGCATTCTCCTTTTTTATTCTATAGTTTTCCCATCAATACCTATCGTTATAACCTGCCATGGTAAGAATTTTCCACTATTTTGAAGCGCTTTTTTTGCTGCCATCTCCAGACCACCACAGCAAGGAACTTCCATCCTTACGATCGTTACGCTTTGGATGTTGTTATTTTGAATGATTGCAGTTAATTTCTCACTATAATCCACCTGATCTAATTTAGGACAACCGATCAATGTTACCTTATTCTGAATAAAATCCTTATGAAAACTTGCATAAGCGTAAGCAGTGCAATCGGCTGCGATTAAAAGCTTTGCACCGTCAAAATATGGTGCACTGACTGGTGCAAGTTTAATCTGGACTGGCCAGTTCTGAAGTTTTGATACAGAATCTACGGTTGAAGATGGTTTTACAGACTCAGGTGTTTCTGTCCGCCGAATCTGCATGATTTTAGATCCCGGACAGCCGGAGTGAGAGGACATTGCCTGATTTTGAGTAACTATTTTTTTCTGTGCTTCTTTTACGGCTTCTTCGTCATATGCAGGAGCTTCCCTTTCTTCAAAAGAAATGGCACCTGTAGGACATTCCGGGAGACAATCACCAAGTCCGTCACAGAAATGTTCTCTCACCAATTCTGCTTTTCCGTTAATGATGTCAATAGCACCTTCATGACAGGCATCCGCACAGGCACCGCATCCATTACATTTTTCTTTATCGATTCGAATAATCTTTCTTATCATTTTTACCCTCCATTTATAACATTTCACTTTTGTTTCTGCTAGAATCATAGTATAATAAATACAACTTGTATGTTTGATTTCCAACAGGAGGAACGATTTTGAAAAAATATTTGCCTATTCTAAGAAACAGTCCATTCTTCAAAGGCCTCACAGATAACGAGATATTATCTATATTGCATTGTGTAAATGCAACAATAATTTCCAAAGAACGAAATTCTTATATTTTCAGAGCGGGAGATTCTACCGAGGTAATGGGACTTGTGCTGTCAGGCTGTGTTCTTGTGATTCAGGAAGATCTCTGGGGACATCGAAATATTCTGTCAAAATGCCATACCGGTGATTTCTTTGGTGAGCCATATGCAGCAAGCCCGGGAGCTGTTTTAAATATCAGTGTGATAGCAGATGAGGATTGTGAAATTATTTCCCTGAATGTCCAGAGACTCCTTGTTTCCTGCCCGACGGCATGCGAGCATCATCAGAAACTGATCCGTAACCTTGTCAGTGTCCTGGCGAATAAGATACTGATCCTGAACGATAAGATCACCCATGTCGGGAAACGAACGACCAGAGATAAACTATTGTCGTATCTGTCAGCAGAATCTATCAGACATTCGTCGTTATCTTTTGATATTCCTTTTGACCGGCAGCAGCTGGCAGATTATCTTTGTATAGATCGTGCGGCAATGTCTACAGAGATATCAAAGTTACAAAAAGAAGGCTATCTAAAAACAAATAGAAAACATTTTGAATTGACTGTCTCTAATGACACAGATTCAGGAATAAAAATGTGACATATGTCACGGAAAATAGAAAATCAATTCAAAAGCTATTCTATAGTGCAAGAGGAGGAAGCATTAAAATGATAAATAAATTACATTTGGCAATGATTGAATTATACAAAGGAGATGCAAAGAGGATTCAACATTTTTGTAAAGTACATAGTTATGCAAAATTGATCGCAGAAACAGAAAATGTAGATAAGGAATGCTTGTTTATCATTGAAGCAGCAGCTTTAACACATGATATTGGAATTCATTCCTGCGAAGAAAAATATGGGAACTGCAATGGAAAATTACAAGAAAAAGAAGGTCCTGCAATTGCAGAAAAGATGCTCAAAGAATTAGGCTTTGATCAAGATGTATCTGAGCGGGTCCAGTATCTGATTGCACATCATCATACATATAATAAGATTGATGAAATTGATTATCAGATATTGGTAGAGGCTGATTTCCTGGTTAATATTATGGAGGATGGTTTATCGAAAGAAGCTGCATTAAAAGCTTATGAAAGTATTTTCAAAACAACATGCGGGAAAATGATTTGCAGGGAGATGTTTGATTTTTGCAGTTGATAATCAGACGAATACTGAGACCAGCTGTGAAGATAAAGCAGCATTTAAATACGGCAAAACAAAAGTAAGATATTACATGATAAAATGGATTTATTGCCGATATTACGGTATACTTATAAAGATAGATTTGTGACTGGAAAAGTAATCGCATGAAGAATGTGAGGTAAATTATGCTTGAAAATAAATTAGGTATTACAGATTCTACAGAATTAGCAAGAATGGAAGAAAAAATCAGTAAGCAAAAAGCGCTTGAAATGTTTGAAAGTGGCTTTTTTGAGACATTAGAACCGGGGACTTATAAAAGTCTTGCATTGATCCATCAATATCTTTTTGATGAGATTTATGATTTTGCCGGTAAATTAAGAAAGGTTAATATTTCAAAAGGAAATTTTAGATTTGCTCCGCTAATGTATTTGGAAACAGCATTACAGAGTATAGACAAAATGCCACAGTCAACTTTTGATGAAATTGTTGAAAAATATGTTGAAATGAACGTGGCTCATCCGTTCCGAGAGGGAAATGGAAGAAGTACGAGAATATGGCTTGACTTGATGTTGAAAAAAGAAATAGGCTATGTGGTTGACTGGAGCAAGGTGGATAAAGAGGATTATCTGCTTGCCATGGAGCGAAGTCCGATCAAAGATATCGAAATAAAGTTTCTTCTGAAAAATGCACTTACGGACAATGTAAATGATCGAGAAATTTATATGAAGGGTATCGATCACAGTTATTACTATGAAGGTTATTATGTGTTTAAGATGGAAAATTTGACGAACACAAAGGATTAACTTGATTTAGCGTTAGAAAAGTGTAGGTTATTTGACCGACACCTGTCTGACATCGCAGGACAAGTATAAAGCGTATTTGGATTACTTTAGGGTTATGTATTGAAATTGAACAAAACAATATGATGTGTGGGGTGAATACATGCTTATTTATGCAGGTACAAAAAGTGATTTTATGATTGATACAGAGAATGATCGTTTGGAAACAAAATTATATGAAAATATAAAATTAAAGATGAACCGAACGACAGGACTAAGTGAGCTGAATGCCTGGCGGAATTCATTAAAAGAAATGTATATTACATTGAATGATTCCGATATTCCAAAGGATGCAGGTGTGGCGATTGAATATAATATTCCCCAGACTTCAAAACGGGTAGATTTTCTTATTTCCGGTTATGGATGGAATGGAAAAGGAAATGTTGTTATTGTTGAATTGAAACAATGGGAGAAATTAGCATCTATAGATGGTCAGGATGCAATTGTTGAAACATATACGGGTGGAGCGAACCGAAGAGTTGTACATCCATGTTATCAAGCATGGTCTTACGCAGCGTTAATCAGGGATTATAACGAATATGTTCAAGACAACGAAATCGGTCTTCATCCCTGTGCGTATCTTCATAATTATCCAAGAAGCGAAAATGATCCATTGGATAAAGAACAATATCAGGATATTATGGAAGAAACACCTGCATTTACTTACGGGCAAAGAGAATCTCTTCGTACATTTATCAAAAAGCAAATTGTAACAGGTGACAAAGAGGATACATTACTGAAAATTGAACATGGAAAAATTAAACCTTCTAAACAACTTCAAGACGCGCTTGTAAATATGCTTAAAGGAAATCAAGAATTCGTAATGTTGGATGAACAGAAGGTTGTATATGAAAGTATTCTTGATTATTCCTGTCAATGTCAAAAAGATGGTAAGAAAAGAACGATTATTGTTGAAGGTGGTCCTGGAACCGGAAAAACAGTCGTTGCAATTAATCTACTGGCTGAACTCACGAATCGCATGCAATTTGTTCAATATGTTTCGAAAAATGCTGCACCTAGAACAGTCTATCAGTTTAAGTTAAAGGGACACATGAGGAAAAATAGTGTAGATAATCTCTTTAAAGGTTCCGGAAGTTATACCGAAGCACCAAGAAATTCAGTCGGAACATTACTGGCTGATGAAGCCCACCGGCTTAATGAAAAATCCGGTATGTTCCAAAACATGGGTGAGAATCAGATAAAAGAAATTATTCATGCCGCTGCTTGTAGTGTGTTTTTTATTGATGAAAGTCAGAGGGTCACACTGTCAGATATTGGAAGTGTCGCGGAAATAGAAAAGTGGGCGGCCTTGGAAAAATCAGAAGTTATTAAAATGCAGCTTGTTTCTCAGTTCCGCTGTAATGGTTCTGACGGATACCTGGCATGGTTAGATCAGGCGTTGGAAATCCGTGATACAGCCAATTATGATCTTGACGGAATTGATTACGATATTCGTATCTGTGATACACCTGCAGAGATGGAATCAATTGTGGTTGAAAAGAATCGTGCCAGAAATAGAGCGAGAATTCTCGCAGGTTATTGTTGGAATTGGCCGAAGGCTACCAGAAATAATACAAATTATCATGACATCGAAATTGGAGATTATTCTATAAGCTGGAATCTCGATGGCGGAGATGCTTTTGCAATCAGTGAAGAGTCCATTCATGAAGCCGGATGTATTCATACATCGCAAGGGCTAGAATTCGATTATGTAGGTGTTATCATTGGTGACGATATGCGATTTGAAAATGGTAAAGTGATCACCGACTACACAAAACGTGCAAGAACTGATAATTCATTAAAAGGAATAAAAACACTGGCGAAGAAAGATAAAGAAAAAGCTGATCAGGTGGCAGATGAAATTATAAAAAATACATACCGGACACTTATGACGAGAGGCATGAAGGGATGTTATGTATATTGTACAGATACCGCCTTGGCAGAGTATTTAAAAAAGCTTTTGAAACAAAAATAATGAGGTAGAATTTCATGAAAGAAAAAACAATAGAGCGCATTCGTAAATTTACAGAAGATCGAGACTGGGATCAATTTCATAGTCCGGCAAATCTTGCAAAATCGATTGTGATTGAGGCCGCAGAGTTATTAGAGTGTTTCCAATGGAGTGATACAGAGTATGATCTGCAGCATATAAAAGAAGAACTGGCAGATGTACTTGTTTACTCACAAAATCTTCTTGATAAATTGGAACTTGATGCTGATGAAATCGTAAATATGAAGATGAAACAGAATGAAGCAAAATATCCGGTAGATAAAGCAAAGGGAAATGCAGTGAAATATACGAATCTGTAGGCCGTTTATCTCATAGTTTACGGAGGTGACATTATGGTTATAAATGAAGAATGTAAAAAATGTCAGATAAAACGAAATATCAATAAATATCCTGTTAATGCAACAGAAGAAAAGATAACAGAATATCAATATAAGGTGAAGGAGATTGTAAAGAATAGTGATGGGTTATCTACACCACAGGTTGCAGAAAAAATGGATAATCTTCGTCAGGAACTTTTTGGAAATGTGATGGATTATACAGAAATCAAACAGCATTACAATCAATTAATGCTTGATCAATTTCCGTATATAAAAAATAAAGTTGATACATCTGAAAATCATTTAAAAACAGCAATACAGTATGCAATGGTTGGAAACTATATTGATTTTGGAGCTTTAGAAAATGTAAATGAAGGTGAGCTGAAAGCTCAATTAGATGAAGCAATAAATATAAATATAGATTCTAAGCTGTTGGATGTTTTTAAAAACGATTTGGTCAATGCGAAAAGGCTGGTTTATTTTACGGATAACTGCGGAGAAATTGTAACAGATAAGTTATTGATTTCAACTCTTCGCGATATTAATCCTAATTTACATATAACTGTGATTGTAAGAGGCAAACCAGTTTTAAATGATGCTACACTGGAAGATGCAAAATACATTCACATGGAAGATGTTGCACAAAAGGTACTTGGAAACGGTACCGGATTACCAGGTAATGTGGTTGGAGCAATCTCTAAGGAATCAATGGATGAGGTTGAGAATGCTGATCTGTTGATTTCTAAGGGACAGGGAAATTATGAAGGACTAAGTGGATGCGGATTAAATATTTACTATTTATTCCTGTGTAAATGTGAAATGTTTATGAGACGTTTCGGTGTCAAACAATTTACAGGAATTATGGCAAGAGAAAATAATAAAAAGTAATACTTGTGTGAAAGAGTAAATTCCACCGCCTAGTTTTGTAAATTGTTGAAAGAAATATATTGTTATATGATTACGCAAGTGATATACTTAAGCATAAGAAAACCGTGTGAAATTACAGTTTGCTTTTTGCACGGTTTTCTTTATACTAGGTAGTTAGTTAAAACTAACACAGTGAAAGATTATAGAATAACAGATATTAGGCAATATAATCAATAAGCTATAGAACTAATACTATACCGCTGAAGATAATTATTTTTGCCAATGAATTTTTTCGAACATATCAATGAAGAAATGCGGATGCAAGACGAAAAAGGTACAGTGATTGGAGAAAAAAGCATGAAAAATGAAGAATATAAAAAATTGTCAATTAAAGAATTTACAAAAGCAGCAGGAAGATATGAAAGTAGCCATGCTGGTATTTATGAAATGTGCAAGAAAGATTATCCGGATATTTTGGAAGAATTAGAGAAGGAGTCATTTAGAGATTTATTAGATGCAGGTTGTGGGCCTGCTCCGATGATTTCTTTATTAGCAGAAAAATATCCAGACCGACATTATACAGGACTGGATCTGACTCCGGCCATGATTGAACAGGCAAAAAAGAAAAATATTTCAAATGCAACATTTGTTGTAGGAGACTGTGAGAACTTTCCTTTTGAAAATGATTCATTTGATGCAA
>OAUV01000666.1_pt1 | contig 30258 bp, 24 predicted proteins | sample 1516841 | NCBI WGS metagenome assembly OAUV01 (sample SAMEA2580044, study PRJEB22360) | human gut metagenome | biome: human gut; feature: human-associated habitat; material: faeces | place: Denmark | collected 2008/2010 | reverse complement strand
GCCCGGCGGGCATTTTTATAAATCTTTAGTTTTTATTCATGTCGCAAAGCATCGATCGGGTTCAGGTTTGCCGCCTTGAAGGAGGGGAGAAGCCCGAAGATGATGCCGATGACCATGGAGAACACCACGGCAATAATGATGGATGGCACGCTGATGGCAACCGGAGCAGACGTCACGCGCGATATGATTGCCGCAAGACCGATACCGGCACCCACGCCCACAATGCCGCCAAGGCTTGTCAGCACAGCGGCTTCCGTTAAGAACTGCCACAGAATGCGGCTCTTTTTCGCGCCGATGGCTTTTTTCAGACCGATCTCTCGCGTACGCTCCGTAACGGAAACGAGCATGATGTTCATAACGCCGATACCGCCGACGAGCAGGGAGATGCTCGCAATCCAGATGAGCTGCGAATTTGTGGAGCTGCTGAGATCCTGCAAGTCCTGCGCCTGCTTTAAAAGATCCTGTGCCTGATACTTGATCTCGCTGTTCGTTACGTTCGTGTTCATGATCTCCGCCACAGCCTTGCCGGCATCCGTCATGGCTTCCGTATTGGAAACGCGAATGGCCACGTTCTGCGGCTCATCGAACGAATAGAGCGCCGGCCACATGGAGCTTGGCACGAAAATACGAGAGGCAGAGCTATCCGAGTAATACGTATAATACTCATCGATGGAGTTGATGACGGGCTCAAACTTGCTGTCTTCATCTACAACGCCAACCACCGTAAACGGAATGCTGCTGATCTCGATCGTTTTTCCGATGGGGTTTTCGCCGTCAAACAGCGAATCCGCCGTATCGGCATCGATGATGGCTGCCGCGTGGAAATCCGTAAAATCACTGTCCACAAAGGTGCGACCGCTTTTCAGCACCAACCCATTCGTCGTGAAATAGCTGTTATCCACGCCGAAGACCTGCGAGCCGGAAATGCCGTTGTTGCCGTAGTAAACGGAGTTGTTGTAGTCGCTGCGGCTGGTATAGAACGCCGCATCTTCCACGTTTTTTACGGACTTGATTTTTTCCATCGTGGTCTCGTCACGCACAGGAATGCCGTCCGGCAAGCCGTTATACAGCATTTCGTACTGATAATCGCCCTGATACAGCTGAATCTGCACCGTGTTTGTGCCGGAGCCGATGAGGTTCTTTTTGATTTGCTCATTCGTGCCCTTGATGGTGGACACGATGGAGATGATAGAGGCGATACCGATGATGATGCCGAGCATCGTCAGGAACGAGCGCATTTTGTGCGACCAGATTCCCTGAAATGAAAGTCTGATATTTTCAATCATGCGTCAAGCCCCCTTGCGTCGATGCCGTCATTTTCGTCTGTGTTTTCTTCCATGCCGTTCGCCTTGGCACCATCAATTGCCGAAGTGCCGTAGGGGAAAGCCACATAATCTTCTTCCGTCAAAGTATCGCTCTTGATCTCCAGATACTGGTTGTAGATCGTCTTGCCGGTTTTGATATACGTTTTATGCACACGGTTATCGTCGCCGACCTTCAAAACATACTTGCCGCCGTCATCGCTGCGAATATACGCTTTAAAAAGATATATTGCATTGCTTGCGTTATCCGAGGCCGCCTGCAAAGTAATATCAAGGCCCATGCCGTTTTTCAGGCCGTCCGCATCGGCAATGCGCGCTGTAAACTGGTACGTGGAGCTGTTTGGGTTTGAGGAGCCGTCATAGTAATAATTGGAATTGTCATTCGGAAAATCGGAGATCTGTACAATCTCTGCCTCATACATTTGTCCGTTCTCCCAAGAGCTCGCCATAACCGTGTCGCCGACATGCACCTTGCCGAGCAGCGACTCGTTTAAGGATGCCGTTATATAGAAACCGTCGCCGCCCGAAACCACGAGGAACGGGGAGCTTGTGGACATCGCCGTATCGAGATCTGTGAGCGACTTCACAACGCCGTTCACGGTCGATTTTATTGTAGCGTTTTCAAGATCCAGCTTCGCTTTTTCAAGGTCATGCGCCGCTTGTTTCACATTCAGCTTTAAATCTTGAATCTGCTGCTTTTTATCGGCGATCATCTGCTGCAATTCTTCCGCCGTATACATGGAGCCTCCGGTATCGTAGCTGATGCCCGGATCGGCGTAGGAGAGATCCGGCATTTGAATGTCATCCGGCTCGCTGATAACTTCATTAAAGAAGCCCGCGGAAATCTTATCGCCGTCCATCTGCCAGCCCTTTACAAGCGGCAGGTTTTCGTTATCCTGTTCATGCACTTCAAAGCGTGCGACAAACGGGCCGTCCGGCAGTGTGAAATCAGGCTCCGGCGTGGGTACGCTTTCGCCGCCGGTCTCATTCGTTTTTGTGAATGTCATCTGCTTGAACCACGCCATACCGGAAACCGCTGGCGCTTCCGTGGGTTCTATGGGCGCGGGAGTAGGGGCTTCCGTGGGTTCTATGGGCGGCGCGGGAGTAGGGGCTTCCGTCGGCGCTGTGGTAGGCTTCGCAGTCGGTTCGGGGGTAACCGGCGGCGGCGGCGCCGCCGTGGGCACTTCACTCGGCTGTGCCGTAGGCTCTGCGCTCGGTGTGGGGGTCGGGGTAGGGGTAGGCGTCGCACGCGGGTCTGTCACGCCGAGCAGCTTCAAGAGAAAGCCCTTCGTCAGCACAGCATCTTCCGTGCAAAGAAAGACATACGGGTCTTCCTCCGTACCGGCACCTTTAAACGGCTTCGAGTGCTCTGTAATCTCCGTATACAATTCTGCCTGCGATTCCGGCACCGGCGTGGGAGTGGGTTCCGGCTCGGGCTCCGGGATAACCGGCTCCACATACGGCGCCGTATTCTGGAGCTTCGTAAGTTCTTTTTCGGCCTGCTCCAGTTCGTATTTCTTCTTTTTTTCTTCAAGCTCCTTGCTCTCTACCTTCAGCTGGAGCTTTGTCGTATCATACTGCAAAAGCGTATCGCCAATCTTGACGGTATCGCCCTCTTTGACGAAAATCTTAGAAATAGCTTTTTCTTTATCGGGGTAAAGTTCCTGCACAAAGTCACTTGTAGCATTACCGTAGGTGCTGGACTGGTCGCCCCAATACTGTGTGGAGATATTTGAAACCTGCTCCACATCCACCGTGGCATTTGCCGCCTTGCCGTTCACCGCGACCGTCACGCCGGTGATGATCAGCGCGATCACGATCACTACGGAGACCACCGTGATAATGACTTTTTTAAGTGGGAAATTTGCCGGCAGATTCATGCTTCCGCCTCCTTTTCCTCGGGGATATGCTGTTCCGCAAACTGACCGTCGCGAATATGCAGCACACGCTTTGCGTGGTTTGCCACATCAATGTCATGCGTGATCATCACAACGGTCACACCCTCGTCGTTGAGCGTCTGGAACAGCTCCATAATCTGCGCGCCGGACTGACTGTCGAGCGCGCCGGTCGGTTCATCGGCTAAAAGAATTTTCGGATTGTTGACGATGGCGCGGGCGATCGCGACGCGCTGGCACTGACCGCCGGAAAGCTGGTTCGGCTTAAAATCCACACGGTCGCCGAGACCTACACGCTCTAAAGCACGCACGGCACGCGCACGTCGCTCTTTTTTCGGCACACCTGCGTATAAAAGGGGAAGCGCCACGTTTTCCGCCGCGCTCTGGCGAGGCAAAAGATGAAAGCTCTGGAACACGAAGCCGATGGAGTTGAGGCGAATTTCCGAAAGCTTCGATTCGCTGCTGCCGATGATACTTTCGCCCGCAAGTGCATACGTGCCTGAAGTCGGCAGATCAAGGCAGCCGATGATGTTCATCAGCGTCGTTTTGCCGGAGCCGGACGGACCCATGATGGCGACATATTCTCCCTCATTCACAGAAAGAGAGATGTCTTTTAGAACCGGCACTTCCATTTTGCCTTGAATATACGTTTTATAAATGTTGTGCAGCTCTAAGATCATGCCGTAGCACCCCCGATAACGGTTCCAAGACTCGCCGCGCCGTCATTTTCATAGGTGGTCACGCCATCTGCCGTGCTTGCTTCTCCGGCTGCCGTGTCTGTTTCGCCCTCTGACTCCGTTACGGCACTTTCTGCGGGCATGGGGCTGTAGCCGTTCGGGTTGCCGTCCATATCGCTGCCGTTTTCTGCGGGCATAACACCGTTTGCATCGTCCGTTTTGGCATCGTTCATGTCACCGGAATCATTCCCCTGATTCTTATAAGAAATATCATCCGTAGCATACATGCCGCTGTGCACGCGGTCTTCCACAACGGCCAAGCGATCGTCTGCCGTCACGCCGGACGTAATCTCATATTCGGAAAGGGTATCGTCAAACTTGCCGAGCTGCACTTCACGCTTTTCGATGCGATTCTTATCGTTTACGGCCCAAACGTAGTTTTTGCTGCCTTCGTTGAGAATATAGTAGCTTGGCAGCCAAATTCCGGTCTTCACGTCTTTGGCCTCATCCGGCTCCACGTAAACGTGCTGACCGAGCATGAGACCTTTGAAATCATCGAGCACAAGGTAGAAGTTATACTTTGTCGCCTTTGTAAACGAGCTTTCGGAACCGTAGGAAATACCGCTGTTGTTATTATCGTTTGCGGCTTCGCGTTCAACGCTCTCCACGGTGCCCGTCCAAGTCTGCTCCGGGTCTACGCGGGAGACGACCTTCATTTTCACGCCCTTCTGCAAGGAATAGACATTCAGCTCCGTTGCCGTGCCTTTTACACGGTAAGAACCCGTCGCGAGAATCGTAATATACGCGTTCGTAGAATTGCTGCCGCTTGTGTTGGTATTGGAACCGTCATTGATCTGCTTCACAACGCCGGCCATTTCTGCTATGACATCCGTATTTTCAAGCGATTTTTTGAGGTTCTCGATCTCTTTCGCCTTCGTAGACTGATCGTATTCCGTCGATTTCACTTCAAGCTGCGCAGACTGAATCTGTAGGGTATAGGAAAGCTGTTCGTCGGAAGACGCTTTGTTCTTTTCCTTCTGCAGGGAATCAATCTGCTGGTTCAGCGTGGAAATGCGGTTTTTAAGGCTTTCCAGCTGTAACTGCGCCTCTTCAAGCTGCATTTGCAGGTCGTCCGTATCGTAGCTGAACAACTTATCGCCAACTTTCACTTCCTGGCCGACCGTCACATACAGCTCTGCGATTTTCTTTGTATCGTCCTTCTGCACGGAGAGCGTCTTTTCCGGTTCCACAACGCCGGAGTATTTCGCCGTCATACCAAGTGAACCCGTGCCGGTGATGTCCGCAACGCTCGTCACATACACCATCTCATTTGGGTCGCTCGGCGCAACGCTGCCGCCGCGGAAGAAAATGAGCCAGATTACAATACCGATCACGATCACAGCGCCGACGGCAATACCGGCGATTGTGAAAATCTTTTTCTTAGTCATAAAGTCAGTCCTTTCCTCCGCGCAAAACACCCAGCGCGGACTCTCTGATGGTTCTATTATACAGGTAAGACAAAAAATAAACAACTTAAGAAACTCTTACAAACGCAAAAGATTTGCAAAAATCGCGCTCTTGACCGCGCGTAAAATCGGGGGTACAATGGTAGCAATATAGAAAGGGAGGATCTGTCTTATGAAAAACGAACACATCGCTTCATCTGTAACCGAACTCATCGGCAAGACGCCGCTTCTGCGTGCGTCTCGCTTTGCGGCATCTGCGGGCATTTCCAACGCGCCGCTTTTGAAGCTTGAATATTTAAACCCCGCCGGCAGCGTAAAAGACCGTGCGGCACTGAAAATGATTGAAGACGCCGAAAAAGCCGGCAAATTGAAGCCCGGCGCGGTTATTGTAGAGCCAACCTCCGGCAACACGGGCATCGGCCTCGCATCTATTGCAGCGGCGCGCGGCTACCGCGTGGTGCCCACCATGCCGGAAACCATGAGCGCCGAGCGCCGCAAGCTGCTTTCCGTATACGGCGCGGAAATCGTACTCACACCGGGCAAAGACGGCATGCGCGGTGCGATTGAAAAGGCGGATGAGATCGCGAAAAGTACACCCGGCAGCTTCATCCCCGCACAGTTTGAGAATCCCTCAAACCCTGCCGCACATTATGAAACGACCGGTCCGGAGCTTGTACAGCAAACAGACGGCAAACTCGACATTTTCGTTGCGGGCATCGGCACCGGCGGCACCATCACCGGCACGGCGCGCTATTTAAAAAAGCACCTGCCACAGGTACACACCGTCGGTTTGGAACCGGCGACTTCACCGCTCATCACACAGGGCAAAAGCGGTGCACACGGCTTACAGGGCATCGGCGCAAACTTCATCCCGAAGAACTACGATGCTTCCGTTGTGGACGAAGTGCTGACCGTCACGGATGAAGAAGCGTACAAAACGGCAAAATTATTGGCACGCACCGAGGGCATCCTCGTCGGCATCACGTCCGGCGCGGCACTTGCCGCAGCTGTGCGCCTGCTGCGCATGCCCGAAAATGCAGAAAAAACGCTCGTGGCACTTCTGCCCGACAGCGGCGACCGCTATTTTTCCACCCCGATCTTTGAATAAACGAAAAGGAATTTCATTTTATGGCAAAAAAATACTACGCCGTCCGCGCCGGGCGCAAAACCGGCATTTTTGAAACGTGGGACGAATGCCGTGCGCAGACGACCGGCTTTAAAGGCGCGTCGTTCAAAAGCTTTCCAACGCTTGCAGAAGCCGAAGCCTATATGCGCGGTGAAAACGATCTGACGAAAGCCACTCCGGCAGAAAACACGACCGCAGCGCCTGAAGAAGACAGCGCCGTGGCTTACGTAGACGGCAGCTACCACATCGGCACAAAGGAGTTTTCCTGCGGTGCTGTGCTGTTTTTAAACGGCGAAGAGCTGCATTTTTCCGAAAGGTTCACCGACCCCGACCTTACCGAAATGCGCAACGTGGCAGGGGAGATCAAGGGCTCCGAAACTGTTCTGCGCTACTGCATCGAGCATGATGTGCCCTTCGTGACAATCTACCATGATTACGAGGGTGTAGCAAAATGGGCAACGGGAGAATGGAAAGCAAAAAAGCCCGGCACCATTGCGTACCGCGAATTCTGCGCCGCAGCCGCAAAGTACATCCGTTTCCGCTTTGTGAAAGTCAAGGGGCACTCCGGCGACAAATACAACGACCTCGCCGACCGTTTAGCGAAAGACGCGCTCGGCATTCAGTAAAACAGCATAGCAAAAAGGCGAGCTGCACGGAGTTGTGCAGTTCGCCTTTTGTTATACATTACGGAATTTCAGGCGCAAGCTTACGCGTTTTTCGCTTCGTCGTACGCGTCCTTAAAGCGCTGCATCGCGGCGTTGAGCATCTTTTCGGGACCTGCGAGGTTTACACGTGTATGCATGGTGCCGCCCTGCGAGAACAGCGTGCCGGCGTCGCAGAAAAGATCATGCTTGCGCAGGAGCTTATCGAGCGCTTCATCATCGAGACCGAACGTCGTGCAGTCGATCCACATGAGGTACGTGCCCTGCAGATCGCTGTATGTAACACCCGGGCAGTTTACGTCGATGAACTTGCAGAAGTTCTTGTAGTTTTTGTAGATAAGGTCGATGACTTCTGCAAGCCAACCTTCGCACTCCGTGTAGCCGAGACGGCAGGCCTCAAGGCCGAGCGCACCGGCGGACGGCGTGAAGTGTTGCTGTAAAATACTCTGGAATTTTGTTCTCAGTTCTTCATCGGGAATAACAATATTCGAGGTCTGGAGCGTCGCAAGGTTAAACGTCTTGCTCGGCGCAGTGCAAACAAGATACTTCGGCAGTGCATCCTTGCAGGCGTTTGCAAATGCCACGTGCTTATGACCCGGCATGATGAGGTCGGAGTGGATCTCGTCGCTGACAACAATCACATTGTGCTTTGCGCAGATGGCACCGAGCTTTGCGATTTCGTCTTCCGTCCAAACGCGGCCAACCGGGTTGTGCGGATTGCAGAAGATAAACATCTTATTTTTTTCTTCTGCGCACAACTTCTCAAAGAGGTCAAAGTCAATCGTGTATGTCTCGTTCGTGTTGATGAGCGGGCACTCCACGTTTTTTCTGTTATTGTGCTCAATGGTCATTCTAAACGGATAATAAACCGGCGGCATGGTGATAACGCCGTCGCCGGGATCGGTATAGGCCAGAACCGAAACAGCCAGAACCGTTACGACGCCGTGTGTAGAAACAATTTCTTCTTTCTTAATATTCCAGTCGTTGCGACGCTTCATCCAGCCGCATACCGCATCGAAGTATTCCTCTGTGGGGCCGGTATAGCCGAGGATATGCGTATCGATGTACTTTTTCAGACCCTCTACGATCTCCGGCGGGTTTTTCAGCTCCATATCCGCAACGGAAAGCGGTGCAACGTTTTCCGGCAGATTCGGATGCTCTTTTGTCATCTCGTCCCATTTGCCGGAGCCGGTGTTTTTTCTGGAAACCAGCGTTTCAAAATCATAGATCATTGGTAATTCCTCCCATTCTAAAATAAAGTAATCTACTTTCAAACGGTCTTATTCAACCTCAAGGTCTGCAAAAGAGAAGGTGGTGCAGTCTACAAGACCGCGGTCGGTCAGGCGCAGCTCCGGCAGGCAGGCGAGGGGGATTAAAGCCATCGTCATAAACGGAGACTGAATGTCGCAGCCGATCGTTTCCCAAGCTTTGCCGAGGTTCTCGACGAGCTCGTCCATTTCTTCAGCGGACTTTGTGTTCATGAGACCCGCAAACGGCAGCGGAACACAGCCGAGCACCTTGCCGTTCTGCACAATACACTCACCGCCGCCGCACTGAATGAGTGTGTTTGCAGCAAGTGCCATATCTTCGTCATTCGTGCCGACAACGAGCAGGTTGTGTGCATCGTGTGCAACGGTGGAAGCCATTGCGCCGCACTTGACGTGGAATCCCTTGACAAAGCCAACGCCGTGCTTGCCGGTCTTATTGTGGCGCTCGAAGACGAATGTCTTCAAAACATCCTGCTCCACATCGCTCTTTAATTCGCCGTTTTCAACCTTGAGTTCAACGTGACGCTCATAGTCGCCGACATGTACCGGGATAATCTCGATCGCACGGACGGTTGCCGTGCCAACCTTATCGGTATGCACCTTAAAGGTTTCCGGGGTGATCGTCTCGCCGACGTGCATCGTGTCGAGCGCCCATGCGGGAAGCTCAGACTTCGGCAGGTCAATCGTCAGCTTGCCGTTTTCTGCAACAACGTCGCCGTCGATGAGCACGCGGGTGACACGGATGTCTTTTTCGTTATCAATAAATACGATGTCCGCGCACTTGCCCGGGGTGATGGAGCCGAGCTCGTGATCCATCTGGAAGCATTGTGCGCAGTTGAGCGTGACCATCTGGATAGCGGTGACAAAATCGATACCGAAGGAGACGGCACGACGCACGATGTGATCGAGATGACCGTTTGCAACCAGCGTATGCGGGTGGGTATCATCAGAAATCATGGTCGCAAATCGGCTGTCCACTTTGTGCTCCGTGATTGCCTTGGAGACCTCCTGCAGATCGTGCCAAGCGGAGCCCTCGCGCAGCATGGCATACATGCCAAGACGCATTTTTGCGAGTGCGTCCTCCGCACGGGTGGATTCATGACAGCAGCGCACGCCGCTTGCAATGTATGCATTGAGGCCGCGACCCGTCTCCGGGATGGAATAGTGACCTGTGATGATTTTGCCGGCTTTCAACGTTTCGCCGGTGATGTTGTGCGTCGGCTCCGCGGAAGCGGTGATGCCCGGGAAGTTCATCATTTCGCCTAAACCAACGGTATAATCGTGCTTCATTTCCGAGGCAATATCCGCGGCGGTGATCTCCGCGCCGGAATCCTCAAATCCCGGAACAGCCGGAACGCAGGAGGGGGTCGTCAGCATAGCCTTCAGCGGAGTCTTTTCCGCCTCTTCCGCCATCAGGTCAACGCCTTTAAGGCCAAGCACATTGCAGACTTCGTGCGGGTCATAATAAATCCCGACGGTACCATGGGGGATAACAGCCTTTGCATATTCGATCGGCGTCATCATGGAAGACTCAATGTGGATATGACCGTCAAGGAAACCCGGGGCGATAAGCTGACCCTCGGCATCGATGACCTTTGTGCTTTCACCGATGCAGTGTGCGGCATCGCCGACAAGTGCGATACGGCCGCAGGAAATTGCAACATCGGTGTTGTCGAGGATTTCATGCGTGCAGACGTTTACGAGACGCGCATTGCGAATGACCGTCTCTGCGGGCTTTCTGCCCATTGCAACATCGGAAAGCGTGCGGGAGCACTCCCAAAGCTGGGTCTTACAAAACTTGAACATAAAAAGTAGCTTCCTTTCTTTTATCAAGAACAACACAACGGAAAAGCGCTGCGTTTTTTAGCTTTATTTACTCTATCGGGTTCACGGGATTTTTGCAGAACGAATTCATGCAGCACAAAGCACATTTCGGATTACGCGCTGTACAGACCGCTCTGCCGTGTAAAACGGTACGGTGACAAAAGTCGTTGCTTTCCTCCGGCGGCAAGACCGCGCGCAGGTCTTTTTCAACTTTGAGCGGTACGTTGCTTTCGGTCAGACCGAGTCGTCCCGTGATACGGATGCAGTGCGTATCCGTCACAACGGCAGGTTTTTTGTAAATGTCGCCCACAACGAGATTTGCGGTTTTGCGTCCCACACCGGGCAGCTTTGTCAGCTCATCCACCGTGTCCGGAATCACGCCGTTATACGAATCGCGCAGCACATGGCACATAGCAAAAATATCACGAGCCTTTGTTTTATATAACCCGCAGGAGCGGATGAGCTCCGCAATTTCTTCCTCGCTGCCCGCGCAGAAGGCTTCCAGCGTAGGGAAGCGAGCAAAAAGCGCCGGTGTAACGAGGTTCACACGGGCATCCGTACACTGTGCGGAGAGTCGCGTTGCAATAAGTAATTGCAGCGGATCCTGATATTCAAGCGAACATACCGCGCCGGGATATTCTTTTTTCAGCGCTTCCACAGCAAGAAGCGCACGTTCCTTTTTTGTCATACAGACCTCCGAAAAAGCGGCGGGCAAGCCCGTCAGAATGCTTTACGTTTATTCTACAACTTTTTCATTCGGTTGACAATACCGGAAAAGGGTGGTAAATTTATTTTTATTGAAAGACCGACAAATAACCGCAAAGGGGAAAAAGAATGTCTGCGTTTACCTTAAAGCTCATCGCACTCGTCACCATGATCATCGACCATGTCGGGGCGATTTTCTTCCCGCAGTTTATCTGGCTGCGCTATATCGGGCGGCTTTCCATGCCAATCTACGCGTTTTTGCTCGTGCAGGGCTACATGCACACACGTAATTTTAACCGCTACGCACTGCGTATGGGTATTTTTGCTTTGCTCTCCGAAGTGCCGTATGACCTTTTATTTCAGGGTACATGGCTTGAGTTTCAGCGGCAAAATATCCTGTTCACGTTTTTAACGGCGCTTTTTGTGATGAAACTTTTAGATGCTTCCGCGAAAAGCCGCAATATTTTCATGTTCATCGGCGCAGTGATCTTGACAATCCTGCCGTATTTCCTGCATTTCAGCTATGGCGTTTACGGTGTTTTAACGGTACTTTGTTTCTATTTGTTCCAGAAGTACCGCGGTATTGATGCCGTGGCGTTTGCGGCGCTGACCTACGGGCAATATACGCAGGACGGCAACACGACACAGCTGTATGCCATCGCCGCCGCGATCCCCGTGCTTCTCTATAACGGCAAGCGCGGCGCACTTTCGCTCAAATATTTTTTCTACATCAGCTATCCGGCACATATGTTATTGCTTTACGCCATCCATTATGTGCTTGCAAATCATCTATTGCCATTTTAAATGGAATAGGGTATAATTTAGTGAAGTACTGCGGCACATAAACCGCAGAGCATATTATTTTTAGAAGGGAAAGATGAAGTATGTACGGTGATCTTCTGAACACGATCGGTTTTGTTGAAACCGCAGACCCCGAGGTTGGCGAAGCGATGGAGCTGGAACTCAAACGCCAGCGTCGCAATCTGGAGCTGATTGCTTCCGAAAACATTGTGTCTCCTGCCGTTATGGCTGCGATGGGCACGGTACTCACAAACAAATATGCTGAGGGCTACCCGGGTCACCGCTATTACGGCGGCTGTGCAGATGTAGACATTGTGGAAAACATCGCCCGTGAGCGTGCTTGCCGTCTGTTCGGCGCAGAGCATGCCAATGTGCAGCCGCACTCCGGCGCACAGGCGAACCTTGCCGTATATTTCGCGCTGCTTCAGCCGGGCGATACCGTGCTCGGCATGAACCTTGCAGAGGGCGGCCATCTGACCCACGGTTCTCCTGTCAACATGTCCGGCGCCTACTATAATTTTGCGGCTTACGGTGTTGACCCCGTTACGCACCGCATCGATTACGATAAGCTCATGGAGCAGGCGTGCGAACTTAAACCGAAGCTCATCGTCGCCGGCGCAAGTGCATACCCGCGCGCGATCGATTTTAAGAAATTCCGCGAGATTGCCGATGCATGCGGCGCATACCTCATGGTCGATATGGCGCACATTGCGGGTCTCGTTGCGGGCGGCTGCCACATGAACCCGGTGCCGTATGCTGATGTCGTCACCACAACAACGCATAAAACGCTCCGCGGCCCGCGCGGTGGCATGATCCTCTGCCGTGAGGAATACGCGAAAAAAATCGACAAAGCCATTTTCCCGGGCACGCAGGGCGGCCCGCTGATGCACATTATCGCCGCAAAAGCCGTGTGCCTCGGCGAAGCGCTGAAGCCGGAGTTCAAGACCTACGCCGAGCAGACCGTAAAAAACGCTAAAGCGCTTGCCGAAAGCCTTACAAAACGCGGCATGAAGCTCGTTTCCGGCGGCACGGATAACCATCTGATGCTGCTCGATCTTTCCGACGGCAAGCTGACCGGCAAAGAGCTGGAGCGCCGCCTCGACGAAGTGTATATCACTGCAAACAAGAACACGATTCCGAACGAGCAGAGAAGCCCGTTCGTCACAAGCGGCGTGCGCCTCGGCACATCGGCCGTCACCACGCGCGGCCTGAAGGAAGCCGATATGGACGTCATCGCGGAGTGCATCCACCTGTGTGCGACCGATTTCGACAACAGAGCCGACGCCATCCGCGCAAAGGTCACAGAGCTTTTGAGCAAATATCCGCTTTATAACGACTAAAAGGAGAACACGATGAACGCACCGCTTGCAGACCGCATTCGCCCGAAAACGCTCGATGATGTGGTAGGACAACAGCATATTCTCGGCCCTAATAAGGTACTGCGGCGCATCATCGAATCCGGCACTATCCCGAATATGGTGTTTTACGGGCCGTCCGGCGTAGGGAAAACCACCGTGGCGTCCATCATTGCAAAGCAAAGCCACATGCACCTGTGCAAGTTAAACGGCACCACGGCCTCCACCGCCGATATTCGCGACGTGGTGGCGCAGGTAAACACGCTGCAAGCGGTAAACGGCGTTTTGCTGTACCTTGATGAGATCCAGTATTTCAACAAAAAGCAGCAGCAAACGCTCTTGGAGTTCATCGAAAACGGCAGCATCACGCTGATCGCTTCCACAACGGAAAACCCCTATTTTTACGTATATAACGCCATTTTGAGCCGCTCCACGGTGTTTGAGTTCAAGCCCGTGGAAAAAGAGGAGGTCGCCCGCGCCGTAGACCGCGCATTCCGCATTTTGTCGGAAGACCTCGGCGAAGAAATCCGGCTCGAAGACGGCGTGACCTCGTATATCGCTTCCGCTTGCGGCGGCGATGTACGTAAAGCAATGAACGCGGCAGAGCTTTGCACGACTGCCGTACGAAGCGAGGACGAGCCGCGCATCACCATGGAACTTGCAGAGCAGCTTACACAGCGCAGTGCCATGCGGTATGACCGAGACGGCGACGCGCATTACGATATTCTTTCGGCGTTTCAAAAATCCATGCGCGGCTCCGACCCCGACGCGGCGCTGCATTATCTCGCACGGCTTTTGGAAGCGGGCGACCTCGCCTCTGCATGCCGCCGCTTGATGGTGTGCGCCTGCGAGGACGTGGGCCTTGCGTGGCCACAGATCATCCCCATCGTGAAAGCGGCCGTAGACGCCGCCATGATGGTCGGTCTACCGGAAGCGCGCATCCCGCTTGCGGATGCCGTCATTTTAACGGCGACGGCGCCGAAATCGAACAGCGGTGAATCTGCCATCGATGCCGCCATGCGCGACGTGAAGGCCGGCAAACTCGGTGTGATCCCGCGCACGCTGCAAAACGTGCATTATGACGGTTCAGATGTCGCTAAAAAAGGCCAGTTTTACCGCTATCCGCACGATTATCCGGATCATTGGCTCGACCAGCAGTATCTTCCGGATGCCTTGCTCGGCGCTTCGTACTATCACTACGGAGACAACAAAAACGAGCAAGCATTTAAAGCGTATTGGGAAAACATAAAACGAAAGCACAGCTCATAAACTCTATTAACATAACGGAAGGAAGTGCACCGCCATGAACCCGGCAGTCCTTAAAAATTTGTCATACGGCATGTACGTCATCGGCACAAAATATAACGGCCGCCCGAACGCCTGTGTGGCAAACTCGGTCATCCAAATTTCCAGCAGCGCCCCCGAAAAAGTGCTCATTGCGCTGACAAAAGATACGCACAGCTGCACCGCAATCCGCGAAAACGGCATTTTTACCATTTCTGTACTCTCCACAGATACACCTGCCAGCGTCATCGGTGCACTCGGTCTTGTCAGCGGTAAAAATGCAGACAAGCTGAAAAACATCCGCCACAAGGTGCTCATTGAAGGCGTGCCCGTCGTAAAGGAGAACACCTGCTGCTGGTTTTTATGCAAGGTCATCTCCGGCATGGACGTAGGGCAGGAGATGGTCTTCGCCGCCGAGATCATAGCGGGCAGCGACAGCGCCATCGGCACGCCGATGACGTATGATTTCTACCGCAGTGAAATGCACGGTCTGTCGCCGGTCGGCTCGCCGACCTATGTACCGCCGGAAAGCACGTTTGATAAGAGCAGCGGTGAAAGCTTTGTCTGCTCCGTGTGCGGCTATGTGTACAGCGACCCGAACTTCAGCTTTGAAGAACTGCCGGACAACTGGGTGTGCCCGGTCTGCAAAATGCCGAAAAAGGCATTCGTGCGCAGAAATTAAATAGCTTTTTCCATACTACGAATGAAAGGATTTTTCGATAGACTGCGCACCGCGCGCTATCGGAACCAAAAGACTCATGCAGAAAAATTCTCCGCTTCACGTTTTGGTCATTCCCACATGGTACCCAAACGGTGAGGATAAACTGATCGGCGTTTACCACAAGCTGTTCAGCACGGCACTTGCGGAATACGGCGTAAAAACCAACATGTTCTATGTAGACCGACAGGGGCTGTCTTCACTGCCGAAATACCCCACGATGCAGAAGCTCTACGAAGAATCGAACATCGGCTATGTGACATACTGCCGCCGTATGCTGGACATCTCCAAATTCAGCGCAGATGCACAGCTCAGCGCTTACTGCCGCACCGTTGAAAAGCTTTACAAAGCCTACGTGAAGCAGCACGGCAAGCCGGACATTCTGCACGCACATGTCACCGTGCCCGCCGGATACGCCGCTGCAAAGCTCGGCGAAAAATATCATATTCCGGTCGTCATCACGGAGCACTCCTCCTATTTTGAGCGCTTCTTTGAGGGTAGCACCGCAAAATACGGACTCTATGCTGCACGGAACAGCTTGATGCCCTGCGCCAGCGGCTATATGACGGACATTTTAAAAGAAAAACACAATATACCTGCCGAAGTTCTGCCGAACATCGGCAACACCAAGGCATTTCGCGGCGCAAAAAAACCGAAAGACCCGGCACATTTTCGCTTGACGACGGTTTCCGCACTGCGCCCCGGCAAATGCGTGGAAGACGCTTTGCAGGCCTTGAAGCTCTTGCGGGAGCAGTACCCGGAAAAATCGTTTTTGTATACGATTGTCGGCGACGGGCAGGAGGAAGCGCTTTATAAAAAGACCGCATCTGCGCTCGGGCTGAACGACATTGTATCCTTTGTCGGGCGCAAGACCGAAAGTGAAATTGCGGAGATTTTAAGCCAGACCGACGCCCTTTTGATGGCTTCGGATATTGAGACGTTCGGCATTCCTGCCGTGGAAGCACTCGCGGCTGGCGTGCCGGTGATTTCTACACGGTGCAAAGGCCCGGAGAGCTTTTTGAACGATGACTGCGCCGAGCTCTGCAATGTGCATGACCCGAAAGATATGGAAGATGCAATTTTACGCATGGCTGCACGGTCGGACACACTGGACGAAGCCAAAATTCGTGCTGCGGCAAAGCCGTTTGACAGCGTCGCCGTTGCCGAACACGCCGTACAAATTTACCGTGAAGCGCTCGAAAACACAAAATAAACAAAAATAGGGGAGCCTGCGTTTCAAAACGTACAGGCTCCCTTTTCTTTAGGAAAGACCGCGCAGGCCGGTGCTTGGGAGGTCACCTAAATTGTTGCTCTCCTTGCCGTCCGGTATGCTGCGCAGATATTCACTGCCGTTGCGGCTCGCAATCGCCACGCCGCGGATGCCGCCCTGCTTTGCAAGCGCCACGCCGTCCGCCTTGGAAAGCACCGTGCCATCCGAAAGCTGGTAGCCGGAGATCTTGCCATTCGTGCGGATCAGCTTCATGATGGTCTTCGCATCCTTGTTCGGTACAGGGTTCATAATGTTGATATTGGCAGGCAGGTTGCCGATCCTCTGAGACATAAAACGATGTTCCTTTCCGTTTGTAATTTTGTTTTGTCCTTTCCGTTTTTCCGGCGCAGCCAAAAGCTGTACGTACCGATTAAGGCTTTTATAAGCGCCGCTGTGCCTATTGTCTCTCCACATACGGTGAATATGCAAAAAGCACGAAAAAACGGGCGAAATTTTGGCGTGGAGCGTTGCAAAGGCCACCGAAATGCGCTATAATAAGACCATAATGACTCGCGCTGCGGTTTTTACGGGATTGCCCGTGCCGGGCGCTAAAAACACAGGAGGCTTCCATGAATTCATGCGATAAGCAGCAGCTTAAAATCACGGCTGCCAAAGTCAGACTTGGAATCATCGAAGGCGTTTACAACGCCAAATCCGGCCATCCGGGCGGTTCCCTTTCCGCTGCGGATATTTTCACCTATCTCTATTTCAAAGAACTGCACATTGACCCGCAGAACCCGAAGGATCCGGACAGAGACCGTTTTGTCCTTTCTAAGGGTCACTGCGCACCGGGTCTTTACGCTGCACTGGCACAGCGCGGCTATTTCTCTGTGGATGAGCTGAAAAAGCTCCGCCACATCGGCGCTATGCTGCAGGGTCACCCGGATATGAAGGGCATCCCCGGCATCGATATGAGCTCTGGCTCTCTCGGCCAGGGCGTTTCCGCTGCGGCAGGCATGGCGCTTGCCGGCAAGATTGATAACAAAGACTACCGTGTTTACTCTCTGCTCGGCGATGGCGAGATTGAAGAGGGTCAGGTTTGGGAAGCTGCTATGTTTGCATCCCATAACAATCTCGATAACCTCTGCCTGATTGTCGACTTCAACGGCCTGCAGATCGACGGCCCGGTCAGCGAAGTTGCCGGCCCGGAACCGATCGACAAGAAGTTCGAGGCTTTCGGCTTTGACGTACAGACCATCGACGGACACGATTTCGACGCCATCGAAGCAGCTTTTGCACATGCAAAGACCGTTAAGGGCAAGCCGAGCGTCATCATTGCCAAGACCGTAAAGGGTAAGGGCGTTTCCTACATGGAAAATCAGGTCGGCTGGCACGGTACCGCGCCGAACAAGGAACAGTATGAGACCGCTATGCAGGAGCTCACCGCTGCACTGCATGAACTGGAGGGCTGCTGATATGGCTGAAATGGTTAAAAAGGCAACAAGAGAAAGCTTTGGCGAGACCGTTACCGCGCTCGCCGCTGAATACCCGGAGATCGTCGTTCTGGATGCAGACCTTGCTGCTGCCACCAAGACGGGCATCTTCAAAAAAGCATACCCGGAGCGTTTCTTTGACTGCGGCATCGCAGAGTGCAACATGGTCGGCGTTGCTGCCGGTCTGGCCACCTGCGGTAAAATTCCGTTTGCGGCGTCCTTTGCCATGTTTTCCGCAGGCAGAGCGTTTGAGCAGGTCCGCAACTCCGTCGGTTATCCGAAGCTGAATGTCAAGATCGTCGGCTCCCACGCCGGCATCTCTGTCGGTGAAGACGGCGCTACACATCAGTGCTGCGAGGACATCGCGCTCATGCGCACCATCCCGGGCATGGTCATTCTGAACCCCTGCGATCATTACGAAATGCAGGCCGCGGTTCGCGCTGCTGTTGAGCACAAGGGCCCGTGCTATATCCGCCTCGGCCGTCTGGCTGTGGAAAGCATCAACAACAACGATGATTATAAGTTCGAGCTTGGCAAGGGCATCACGCTGCGCGAGGGCACGGACATCACCGTTGTTGCGACCGGTCTCATGGTACAGGAAGCCGTTAAGGCTGCCGATGCACTGAAAGAAGAAGGCATCAGCGTTGAAGTCATCAATATCCATACCATCAAGCCGCTCGATGAAGAGCTTGTTATTGCTTCCGCAAAGAAGACCGGCCGTGTCATCACGGTTGAAGAGCACAACATCATCGGCGGTCTCGGCGAAGCGGTCTCCACCGCACTTTCCGAGCATTGCCCGACGCCTGTCACGCGCATCGGTGTCAACGATGTGTACGGCCACTCCGGCCCGGCTGTGGATCTGCTGAAGGAATTCGGCCTTTCTGCAGAGCACATTGCAGAGGTCATCAGAGAAAAGCTCGCAAAGTAAGCTTTTCCGCAGGCTTCCGCTTTAAAACCGCATAAAAGGAATTTTGCTCCCTTTACAGGAACTGTGTGCATCCGCACGGTTTCCCGTAAAGGGAGCTTTTTTATATTCAAAGCCCCCGCAGTAATAGTAAAACGTCTTCGCTTGACGGACACAAAGAAAAAACAAAAATAAATGTCTGCTTTCACAAAGAATTCGACCGCTTTCTTTTTTCTCGCATTGTACAATAACGGTATCAGCACCGGTACAGATACATTTCATCTTGCTATACGGAGGTTTAGAATGTGTAAAAGCAAAATACCGCGCTTTTCGGCACATCTGCTGCATTTGGCCTTGTTCGGCAGATTTGTGTCAAAAAAGCGTGAAAATTTCGCGATAAATGAAAACTTTTCCGAATACAGGCGCAAAAAAGTATTGATTGCGGCAAATCATTTTTATATGCTGTACCGCTTTCGACGAGAGCTGATTGAAGATCTGCAATCCCGGTATGAGGTGGTCGTTGCAGCGCCGTTTCAAACCGGTGAAGAAGTGTTTGAAAGCATGGGCATACGCTGTACGGAAACGAAAATGCAGCGGCGGCGCGTGCAGGTGCTTTCTGAATTGCGTCTTTTACAAGCGTACAAACGTGTTCTTTGTCTGGAAAAGCCGGATCTTGTGCTTACATACGCCATTAAGCCGAATGTATACATGGGTTTTCTCTGCACGTGCTACCGCATTCCGTTTTACGCCACCGTACAGGGACTCGGCAGCGCTTTTCAGCGCCCGTGGCTCAGCTGCGCTGCCACATTCCTTTACAAGCTTTCGTTTCTGCGTGTACAGAACGTATTCTTTGAAAATCAGTCCAATGCGGTAGAATTTTGCCGCAGACACATCCTGCCACCCGAAAAAGAGGTCGTTCTGCATGGTGCGGGTGTAGACCTGAACCGCTATATCTACACGCCGTACACCGCTCACGATCCGCCGCGATTCCTGTTCGTCGGCCGTTTGATGCGCGAAAAGGGGATAGAGGAGCTGTTTTGCGCCGTGCGCAGGCTGTGGACAGAGGGCTTTCACGTGCATTTGCAGCTGCTCGGCTTTTTTGAGGAGCAGTACAGGCAGGAGGTAGACCGCCTTGTTGCCGACGGCATGACAGAATTTTACAGCTTTCAAAAAGAACCGCTGCCGTTTTACCAAAACTGCGACTGCGTAGTGCTGCCAAGCTACCACGAGGGCATGAGCAACGTGCTGCTGGAAGCTGCCGCCGTCGGCAGGCCCATCATCGCATCCGATATTCCCGGGTGCAGGGAAGCCGTAGAGCACAGCAAAACCGGCCTTTTGTGCCGCGCAAAAGACGCGAACAGCCTATATGTTGCCATGCGCGCGTTTTTGGCGCTTTCCGCAGAGCAAAAAGCAGCCCTTGGGCAAAACGGCCGCCGCAAAATGGAGCGTGAATTCGATAAAGCGAGCGTTGTTGCAGAAACACTGCGCATCGTCACCGCCGAAAAAGCGGCACCGCAGCCCCGGCGCGTCACGGCATAGAGGAGAACACATGTCCGGTTATATTCGGATGCTCCTTTGGCTTCTGATTTACACGGCGCTCTCCGCCGTGTTGGAAGTACAGCAAAGCGAAACTGTCTGCGGCGTGCAGACAGTGCGGTTCACGAAGCTCTGGGCAACACTCGGCGTACTGCCGCTGCTCATCTTCTGTACGCTGCGCGGTGATATCGGCGATACCTATAACTACATGCACGCGTTTTCCGAAATGCCGAGCACATTCAGCGCACTGCCCGATTACATCCAGTCTTTACAGAAAGATCACGGCTTTTTCCTGCTTTCCGCACTCATCAAGCTTTTGTGCGGCGGGCAGGTGCGCGTTTGGTTTTGCATTCTCGCCGCGCTTCAGCTCTGGCCGCTCGTTAAAAACTATCGGCTTTATTCGGAAAGCTACTGCATCAGTCTGTTTTTGTTTATCGCTTCCACGGATTACATCTCCTGGATGATGAACGGCATGCGGCAATTTTTGGCGGCGGCGCTCGTGTTCGCCTGCTGTCCGCTTTTGCTGCGCAAGAGATACGGACAAGCCACGCTCATCATTTTACTTGCCGCCACACTGCATGCCTCGGCACTGTTCGCACTACCGTTTGTTTTTCTCACACGCGGAAAAGCATGGAACCGAAAAACGCTTTTGTTTCTTCTGCTCACTGTTTTGGTCGTGCTTTTCATCGACCGCTTCACAAACATTTTGGAGCTGCTTTTGCAGGAAACGCAGTACAAAAATGTCGTCAGCGATTGGAAAGGCTTTGAGGACAACGGTACAAACCTGCTGCGCGTACTGGTCTACGCTGTGCCGACGTTGCTTTCTTTGATCGGTTTACGGTTTATCCGTGCAGAAAATGACCCACTCATCGACCTTTGCGTCAACATGTCCATTGTATCGACCGGCATTTACATCCTCTCAGCGTTCACAAGCGGCATTTTTGTCGGGCGGCTGCCCATATACTTTTCACTTTATAACTACATTTTGCTGCCATGGGAGCTGCACCACATGTTTTCAAAACGCTCCGTGCGCATTTTAACCGTGATGATGCTCATTTTTTATCTGTTTTTCTATTTCTACGGGCTGAAGACCTTCGGCCTTTTATAAAAGGGGGGATCCGTTATGCTTCGTGTTTTGCAGGCTGTCACCTGCATGGACCGCGGCGGACTGGAAACGATGCTGATGAATTACTACCGTCACATAGACCGCACACGCGTGCAGTTCGATTTTCTGACGCACCGCGCACGGGAAGGCGCGTACGATAAAGAGATTTACTCTCTCGGCGGCAAAGTTTTCACCGTGCCACGGCAAAACCCGTTCAGCCCCGCATACCGCCATGCACTGCACAAATTTTTCTCCGCCCACCCGGCGTATACTGTTGTGCACGCCCATCTTGATTGTCTTTCCGGCGTTGTACTCGGTTGCGCCAAGCAGCACGGCGTGCCTGTATGCATTGCTCACGCACACACCACAAATCAGCTGCGCGACTTCAAGTATCCAATAAAAGATCTGTATAAGCGCATCATTCCACGTACCGCGACCGATCTGCTTGCCTGCGGAGAAGATGCCGGGCGCTGGATGTTCGGCAGTGCGCCGTTTTTGGTGCTGCCGGTCGCCATCGATACAGAAAAATTCCGCTTTGATAAAAACATGCGCGAAGACATGCGGCGCACACTCGGTATCACAAAAGAAGAACTTCTCATCGGGCATGTGGGGCAGTTTCGCAAAGAGAAAAACCAAGCTTTCCTCTTGGATGTCCTGCACAGTCTGCGCGCATGCGGTACAAAATCGAAGCTGCTGTTTGTTGGCGACGGTGAAAAGCGGGCAGCCGTACAAAACCGCGCCGCCGCACTCGGCCTTACACCGTATGTGCTGTTTTTAGGCGTGCGGGAAGATGTTCCGGCACTTTTGCATGCAATGGATGTATTCTGTATGCCGTCTCTGTACGAAGGCATGCCGCTCTCCGTTTTGGAAGCGCAGGCCGCAGGGCTACCGTGCCTTGTCTCCAACGGTGTACCGAAGGATTGTCTTCAAACGCCGCGTGCACGGCAGCTTCCGCTTTCCGCACCGCCTTCTAAGTGGGCGGAGGTTATTTTGGCAGAAAGTAAGGTGCTCAGCGCCGCGCCGCCTGTACTACAAAGCTTTGACATTTGTGAAAACGCACATATGCTCACTGCGTATTATCTGCAAAAGGATGCCCAAAAAAGGAGGAAAACCGCACATGGTTCTGCTGACCGTATTTACGCCGACGTATAACCGCGCACACACGCTGCCGGAAGCATATTGCTCATTAAAAGCGCAAACATCTAAAAACTTCCTATGGCTCATCGTAGATGACGGTTCCACCGACCGCACCGCCGCGTTGGTCTCCGCCTGGATGCAGGCGGAGAAAGCATTTTCCATCCGTTACCTATACCGTCCAAACGGCGGCATGCACGCTGCGCACAACACCGCTTATGCGCACATCGAGACCGAGCTGAACCTTTGCCTTGATTCCGACGACCGTTTGGCAAAGGATGCCGTAGAGCAAATTGAAAAGCGCTGGGCACAGATAAAAAGCAAGAATTGCGCCGGGCTCATCGGGCTTGATGACGACGGAAACGGCAAGCTTATTGGCACCGGCTTTCCGCCGGGCCTCACCGAAACGACGCTCAGCGGTTACTATGCGGGCGGCGGCAAAGGCGACAAAAAGCTCGTGTATCGTACCGACATCATCCGAAAATACCCGGAGTTTCCAAATGAAAAATACGTGGCGCTCGCCGCAAAATACCGGCTGATCGACCGCGATTACAAACTCGCCGTTTTAAATCGCGTGCTGTGCCACGTGACGTATTTAGAAGACGGTTCCTCGCACACCATATGGAAGCAATACGCAAAAAACCCGCGTGGCTTTCTATATTGGCGGCAGCTTTGCCTTACGTACCCGGCTGCTGCAACGCGCACGGTACTCGACAGCATCCATTACGATGCCGCGTGTTTTCTCGCGAAAGAGCCCGCACTGATGCTCCGCTCACCGAAAAAGGTGCTTACAATGCTGTGCACGCCGCTTGGCGCAGGACTTTCCGTTTTGATCCGCCTGATGGCCGCACGCACCGAACGCAAAGCACAAAAGGAGGCTGTATGATCCCGAAAATCATCCATTACTGCTGGTTTGGTCGCGCACCACTGCCGGACAAAGCCAAAAAGTGCATAGAGAGTTGGCGCAAGCACTGCCCGAACTATACGATTTTGGAATGGAACGAAGATAATTTTGACATTCACCAAAACGGTTACACCGAAATGTGCTGTAAAGAGAAAAAGTACGCGTTTCTCGCCGATTACGCCCGCTTGCAGATCATCGAAAACGAGGGCGGCTTTTACTTTGATGTAGATGTCGAGCTCGTGCGCAGTTTGGACCCGCTTTGCAGCGAGCACGCGTTTTTTGCCTTTGAGACCGACCGTATGATTGCGACCGGCCTCGGCTTCGGCGCAGAAAAACACCATCCGCTCGTGCACTTCATGCTGGAGCAATATGCACCCCTGCTCGACGGCAAGCACGGCGTCATCGGCTGCCCGCAGCTCAATACACAGGCGCTTTTAAAATGCGGCTTAAAGCCAAACGGCAAGCGACAAACCGTGCAAGGCGCAGCCGTCTTTCCCAAGGCGTATTTTAACCCCTACGAGGATGCCACGGGGCGGCTTTATATCACAGACTGCACCTACACCGTGCACTGGTATGCCAAAAGCTGGATGAACCGCCGTACCGTACTGCGCAGCAAGCTCACGCGCCCGCTGCATCGCCTGCTCGCCGACCATCCGCGTATCAAAGAAAAAGTGAAAGGCGGCGTTTAAAACGGAACCGAAAAAACTGCTTTTTATTTTGCCGTCTTTAGAGATTGGCGGGGCAGAGCGCAGCCTTATCGGACTGTTGGAAGCGCTCGAAGACAAAAGCGTGCAGGCCTCCGTTTTTCTGTACCGCCGCGAGGGAGAATTCATAAAAGACCTGCCGCAATATGTGCGTCTGCTGCCGGGAATCCCTGCATACCACGCCTATACAGAGCCGATCCTGTCGCTTGTAAAACATGGCAGACTGCGATTTGCAGCCGCACGATTACTCGCAAAGCTCGCGTTTTTTTTGTACGGTACTTTCATGCGAAAACCCACCGGCACGTGGACGCACTTGCAGTATATCTCTGCATTTTTGCAGCCGTTTTTGCCGAATATCCCGGGCGAGTATGATCTTGCCGCGCAGTACCTCGGCGTCGCCGATACGCTTGTGCACAAGGTAAACGCCAAGTACAAAGTCGCGTGGAACCACACGGATTACGCCACACAACACCCAAATCCAAAGCTCGACCGCCGTGTGTATACGAACGTAGACTATGTTGTCAGTGTTTCCGAAAGCTGCACGGAAGCCTTTCGGCGCATGTATCCCGCGTTTTCACAAAAAGCCGTCACGGTCGAAAACTGCCTTGCGCGCGAGCTCATCGAGCGCAAATCGCTGCTGCCGGCTGCCGGCATGTATCGCGAAGCGGGCGAGACCGTGCTGCTTTCCGTCGGTCGGTTTTGTGAAGCGAAAAACTTTGAAGCCATTCCGAAAATCTGCACAGTGCTTTTAAAGCGCGGCCTTTCCGTTAAGTGGTACATTTTAGGCTACGGCGACCGGGAAACCCAAATTCGCGAAGCCATTCAAGCTGTGCATATGGAAGATTTCGTCGTGCTGCTCGGCAAAAAGGAGAATCCGTACCCCTATATACGTATGTGCGACATTTACGTGCAGCCGTCCGTTTATGAGGGCAAATGCGTCGCCGTGCGGGAGGCGCAGCTGCTCGGGAAGCCTGTCATCATCACGGATTTTTCCACCGCGCACAGCCAGCTGCAAGACGGCACAGACGGCATGATCGCGCCGCTTGATTTTGACGGTTTTACAGATGCTCTCGCCGCGCTGATTCAAGATAACGAAAAACAAGAAGCACTCAAAGCCGCCTGTCGCAGCACCGATTTCACACAGTATAAAGAAGCGGAGAAAATCCTGAGATTTGCAGAAGGAAGGGAAAGTTATGCCGAAGATCAGCGTCATTGTGCCGATCTACAACGCCGAAAAATATCTCGAGCGGTGCGTTAAAAGCCTCATCGCACAGACCTTTCACGACATTGAAATCTTACTTATCGATGACGGCTCTACCGATGCAAGCTCCATACTGTGCACGCGGCTCAAAAAAGAGGACAGCCGCATACGCATTTTGCATAAGCCAAACGGCGGCCTCAGCAGTGCGCGAAACGCGGGTCTGCTTGCGGCAAGCGGAGCATTCATCGGCTTTGTCGATGCCGATGACACCGTATCGCCGACATTTTTTGAAACGCTTTTTCAGAAGATTGAGCAGTATCACTGTGATTTTGTTTTCTGCGACCTCATACGCATAGAATCCGGCAAGCCGCCCACGCTGCGCTCTGCATCGCTCCACGGCGGGTATTACGACAAACGCAAAATCAAACGCTGCGTATTTCCGCAGCTCATCATGCGCGACAATCTCGAATACGGCCCGCTTTTATCCGTGTGTGTTTGTTTATACCGTACATCGTTTTTAAAAGAATACGACCTGCGGTTCGACGAAACCGTGCGATATTCCGAAGATAATCTATTCAGCGCGTGTGCAGGATACCGCGCCGCTTCGTTCTTTTATCTTAAGGGCCAAGGGCTTTACGAGTACCACCGCAACCCCGGCAGCATCACCACAACGCACAAAGCAGATGCGTGGGAAAGCTACAAACGTATGCATCAAAAGCTGTGCGCACTGTTTCAAAACTGCCCGGAATATAATTTCAGCCGTCAACTCGATCTGCATCTCATCCACTACGCCTGCGCCGCACTCGGCGGAGCCTGTGATTTGCCAAAGGTCGAACAAAAATCGGAAATCGACCGCATTTTAAACGACGAAGCGCTGAAACGTGCGCTGCAAAACCGACCCGCGCGACATATTCCGTTTAAACTTGCCGTACAGCTTTTGTGCATGCAATACCGCTGCACGCCGCTTATGTGCCTGTGGCTGCAAAGGAGAGAGCACTATGCCTGAAGTCAGCATCATTCTGCCCGTCTATAATGAGGAAAGGCATCTGCAAAAAACGCTTTCCGCGCTGTGTACCCAAACATTTCGCGATTTTGAGCTGCTTGCCGTAGACGATGGCTCCACCGATGAAAGCCGCCGCATTTTAGAACGCTTTGCAGCTGCAGACGCGCGTATCACGGTACTCGCGCAACACCATGGCGGCGTTTCCCGCGCACGTAACCTCGCTTTGGAAGCCGCCACCGGAAAGTGGGTGTGGTTTGTAGACAGCGACGACCTGCCGTTTTCGAACTACCTCGAAAAAGCATTGCATGAGCCGCAGTCAAACGACGCAGACATTCTCATGGGCAGCTACCTAAAAATGGATTTAAACGGTGAGATTACCCGCATAACACTACCAAAATACGGTCTCATAGATTCCGAAACGCTTCCCGTTTGCTTCATGCAAGCACAGTACGAAACCGGGTATTTTGGCTATCTTTGGAACAAGCTTCTGCGTCGCGAGAAAATTCTTTCCGTCAACGCTGTATTTGATGAATCCATGACGCTTGCTGAGGATCTGCAATTTTTAGTACAGCTTTACCGCGCAAACAGCCGCGTACTCCTCACGCCACACTGTGCCATGCAATACGCCGCGCACCCGCTGCGCCGGGAAGCAGACCACTTTAAGCAGCTCCTTTTGCAAAAAGAGATTGCGCACTGGGTCATCACAGAGCAAAAGCACACGGAATTTAAGCCGTTTTTTCGCAAAAGACTCAGTGCATACACGGCATTCTCCGTTTTTTACGCGCCGGATATCGGGCTTGATCCCATCACGAAAGCCAAAGAGATTATGGAAGATGAAGCGCTTTGCGCACTGCTTTCCGAAGCGGAGCTTCACGGCGTTTTTCGGTGCATCGTGCACTGCTTAAAGCAGCAAAATCTGCCCGCATTGCAGCTGCACCTTGCCGCATACCGCGCCGCAAAACACGCAAAATCGATTTTGAAAGGGGAGAATACGCGTGCGTTACATTCTGCATGACCACATCGGCAGCGCAAACCACGGGTGCGAAGCGCTTGTGCGCACCGTTTCTAAGCTTTTAGGCCCCGGCCGCACGGTGCTGCTTTCCGAAGCGCCGGAGGAAGATGCCAGATACGGCGTAGCGCGCCCGCTCGTTGTGCAGGATGTGCGCCCCGCGCGAAGCGATGTGATCCGCAAAAGCTCGCCCGCATTTTGGAGCGCCTATCTGCGCTTAAAGCTTTTAAACGATTACACACCGCTCGATGTCTTGCCGTACCGTGCCGCGCTGCAAACGCTCACGCGCGACGATATTCTCGTCTCTATCGGCGGCGATGTGTACTGCTACGAAGATATGCAAAAGCGCATTCGGCTGCACAACCTCGCACGGCACTATGCAGGCGGCAGCATACTGCTCGGCTGTTCGATTGAACCGAAGCTTCTTCGCAGTAAGGCTCTGCTACGTGACCTCACCGCATTTGACCGCATCACAGCGCGCGAGACACAAACGCTGCACGCGCTGCAAAGCGCCGGGCTGCGAAACGTCTCCTTTTGCCCGGATTCCGCTTTCTTGCTGGAGCCGCGCGGTGCGGAGATTCCGGAAGTGTTTCAGCCGCACAACACCGTCGGTATCAATGTAAGCCCGCTTTTACTGCGCCGTGCACGAAACGCAAAGCTTATTTTGGGTAACCTCATCGCGCTGATTGACACAATCCTGCGCACAACAGACAGTGCCGTGGCGCTCATCCCGCACGCCGTGCAAAACGGCAATGATGACCGCGATCCGCTTAAAGAATTATACGCGGCCTTTCAAGGCAGCGGCCGCGTATGCCTCATCAAAGACCAAAGTGCGTCGCAGCTTAAATCGATTATTGCGCTGTGCTCGTCGTTCATCGGCGCGCGCACACATGCCGTCATCGCGGCGTATTCTTCCGGCGTACCCACGCTCGCACTCGGGTATTCTGTAAAAGCCAAGGGCCTTGCAGAAGACATTTTCGGTGTCGATACGCCCTATGTGCTGCCCATTGAAAACATTGCGGATGAAACTGCCGTCACGCGCAGGTGGATACGCCTACGCAGCCACGCGCCGGAGATCACCGAAACGCTGCGTGCCAAAACGGCCGCCTATGAAGACGCTTTAAAAGCGTTTCGCCGCACTTTGCAGGAGGGAAAAGATGGAAAAACCGCTCGTAACGCTGCTTCTGCCGTGTTATAACTGTGAAAAAACACTTGACCGCTTCATGCGCTCCGTAATAAGCGAATCTTACCACCCGTTGGAGCTCATCTGCATTGATGACGGTTCGACAGACGATACGGCAAAGCTGCTGAAAAACTTCGAGACGATTTTAAAAGAAAGCGGCGTGCAGTATACTGTGTTGACGCAGGAAAACATAGGGCTTGGCGGTGCGATACAAACGGGGTTACTCCACGCGCACGGTGATTTTCTCTGCTGGGCAGATCCGGATGATTTTTTATTACCGGGCTCTGTTGAAAAACGCGCTACGTATCTGCTGCAGCACCCGGCGTGCGGCGCGGTGAGCAGTGACGCCTTCGTTTTTGACGAGAGCGACCTCAAAATGCCGCTCTACCGCGAGGCTGCGCGGTTTTCGCACCGTTTTGAACTCATGCAGTTTTGGTATCTTCTGCGCGGCGAAGGCATGGTGTGCGCCGGCTGTCACATGATCCGCATGCGCTGTTTTGATGAAGCCGTGCCGAACCGCATGATCTACCCCGCGCGGCGCGGGCAGAATTATCAGCTCATGCTGCCGGTGTGTTACAAATTTCCGCACGCTTTTTTAGACGAACCGCTTTACGGCTATGTAAAATATCAAAACGGCATGTCTGCGGGAGATGTAACCGAAATCGACAAGCTGCGCCGCATCGCAGAGCACGAGACGATCTTGCTTCAAACCGCTAAGCAGATCAAAATGCCGGAAGCCGAGTACCAAAAGTGCTTAGACGAGATCGAAAAGCGATACGCCTTGCAGCGCTTTTACACGGCAATCGATTTTCGGAACAAAGTGCTTTTGCAGGAACAATATGCCATTTTGAAAAAGTACGGTGCCGTCACGCGCGATATTAAAAAGCTCTATCGACGAAACCGCACTGTGCTGCACAAGCTGTGCTTTAAGTTTTATGAAGGAGGGAAGAACTATGTGCAAAATTTCGGTGATCGTGCCCGTTTATAACGCGGAAGGCACCCTCGAAACGGCACTTAGCAGCGTTTTCATGCAGACGCTCACGGATATAGAAATTCTCTGCATCAACGACGGCTCCACAGACCATTCCGCAGACGTTCTAACGAGCGCCCAGCGCAGAGACGGCCGCGTGCGGTGCCTTACGCAGGAAAACGCCGGCGCAGGCATGGCGCGCAATAAGGGCATAGCGGAGGCAAAAGGGGAGTACATTGCGTTTCTCGATGCCGATGATCTCTATCCGGGCCCGTATGCGCTCGAAACGCTTTTGGCTGCCGCCGAAAAAAGCGGTGCCATGGTCTGCGGCGGCTCGATTGAAAAAGCCAAGGGGAACGATGTGCACCCCATGTTTGTTTTCACGGAGGAGGGCTTTCATAACGCCTGCGATGAGCCGCTCGACCGTTTTTTCGCCCGCTTTATTTATAATCGCAATTTTTTGCTTGAAAACAAGCTGCAATTTCCGCCGCTGCGTGTCTATGAAGATCCCATTTTTCTTCTCTGCACGCTTTTAAAAGCCAAAGAATCCTACGCCGTGCCCGACGTGGTTTACCGCTACAACGGCACGCATTCCAATAAACGTATCACGCTCGCCTGCACCAAGGATTATCTGCGCGGGCTCATCGCTGAGCTGAAGCTCTCAAAGAAAAAAGACTTGCCGGAAATTCACACGCTGTGCTGCGACCGCCTGATGCGTGAGGCGGATTTTTACGCCCAGCGCTTTTTGAAAACGGAAGACCCGGAGCTGCTCGCACTATTACTCGAGGCAAACGCCGCC
>OAUV01000617.1_pt1 | contig 32460 bp, 25 predicted proteins | sample 1516841 | NCBI WGS metagenome assembly OAUV01 (sample SAMEA2580044, study PRJEB22360) | human gut metagenome | biome: human gut; feature: human-associated habitat; material: faeces | place: Denmark | collected 2008/2010 | reverse complement strand
ATGTATTTTCAATTTAGGACAGTTAATTTTATCGTCCTATTAAAGTATAGCCCTCTGGAGCTAACTCAATCGCTGTTTGTGTTTCACCAAATGATGCTGCCCAGGAATCAAATTGTGTCATTCCCAATCTTTTCAGTGTGCCGTACTGCAGATAACGCATATTTGTATACAGCTCTGTCATACTGTTGGAAATCGGCGTTCCGGTAGCAAAGGTGATACCTTTGCCGCCGGTTAGTTCATCCATATATTGGCATTTTGCAAACATGTCTGAGGACTTCTGGGCTTCTGTCTGCGGGATACCTGCCACATTGCGCATTTTGGTATACAAAAACAGATTCTTATAGTTATGGCTTTCATCCACAAACAGCCTGTCTATACCGAGTTCTTCAAAATTTACAACTTGATCTTTTCTGGTTTGGTCATAAAGCTTGGCAAGACGCGTTTCCAGACTCTTTTTGGTCTTTTCCATCTGTTTAATGGTAAAACGTTCGTCATTCTCTGCTTTTATTTCACGAAGTCCTTTTTCGATCTCATCAATCTGCTGTATGATTGTATTTTTTTGTCGTTCATCGGAAAGAGGTATTTTTTCAAACTGGCTATGTCCGATAATAACTGCATCATAATCTCCGGTAGCAATTCTGGAACAGAATTTTTGCCGGTTTGCCGGTTCAAAATCTTTTTTCCGGGCCGCAAGGATGTTTGCCCCCGGATATAACCGTAGGAAATCAGAAGCCCATTGTTCTACGAGGTGATTTGGGACAACAAATAATGATTTCTGGCATAAACCGAGTCTTTTGCTCTCCATCGCTGCAGCAATCATTTCAAATGTCTTTCCAGCACCAACACACTGGGCAAGTAATGTATTGTTGCCGTATAAAATATGGGCTATTGCATTTTTCTGGTGCGGCTTTAATTCAATATCTGGCGTCATGCCAGGAAATGTCAAATGAGAGCCTTCATATTCCCGTGGACGAACAGAATTGAATAGTTCGTTATACGTTTCTACAATCTTCTGTCTTCGTTCCGGATCACGGAATATCCAGTCTTTAAACGCTTCTTTTATGTTTTCCTGCTTTTGACTTGCAATAGTCGTTTCTTCCTTATTCAGTACCCTCCTTTCATCAAAGGTATCATAAATTTTTATGTCTTTCAAATTTAAGGTATCTTCCAGCAACTTATACGCAGTTACTCTTGTGGTTCCAAATGTGGTATTTGCAAAAGAGCGGGAAGTTTCAGCATTTTTTCCGGCAATGTTCCATGTACTTGTTATATTCGAAAAACTTGTTTTTACAGCACCAGGATCTAATAGATAATGTGGTGTTTGAAAGACTTCCCCCATGAAGTCATCTATATACTTCGGATCAATCCATGTGGCACCAATCCTGATCTCTATCTCTGAGGCATCGAGATTTTGGGGCTGTATCTGTTTAAGTGCCTGCACATTAATGCTAAACTCAGGTTTTGTTTCTGCGTAAGATGTTGCAATTTTGAGTTTTTCCCGGACATTACCGCTTAAATATTCATCTGCAGTCTCCCATTTTCCGGTGATTGGGTCTTCAAATATGACACCGCGAAGTTCTTCCACAATTTCTTTGGTATCTTTTCCGGAAAGTTCACTCATATACGGAAGATCAACAACAGCCTTTTCTGAAAGAGATACGGTCAATGCTTCACTGGCTGTGTCAACGCTTGTAACAACTTTCTCCTGCTTAATTGTACGCTTTTGGAATATAGCAGCCTTTTCCTTGAAATTTCCTTCTTCATCAAGGTTTTCTAATGAGCAAATCAGAGAATAACTGGAATCCTGATCAAATGCGATTCTGTTTGCACGCGAATTCAGTATACCGAATTTTGCTGTATATCCATCATACAACGCACTCAGTTCTTCCTGCTTTTGTTTAATGTCTGCATCGGAATACTCATTCAGCTGCAAATTAATTAACGCACGAGTACAATCCCGGATGCCGATCATTCCCTTGATCCGCTCTTTTGCTGTGGCCGAAACGTCAACAGGACGCATAACAGAATTTTCCCGGTAATAAATTTCCTTTCCAACAACCGTAAAGCTATAATTTTTGACGTTCGGATCTGCAGAAAGTAGCTCTTCTAAGTCCTCCGTAAGAATCTCTTCCGGATCAATCGCATCAAATTCTCCATTGATATTTTGCAGAGACTCCTGTAATTGTTCTTCAAACGGTTGCGAATCATCTGCTGTGCAGGTACTTTCCATTCCATAAGGACCGGATACCATTTCCATTTTTCCAACAATTTGTTCTGGATGTTCAACAAAATAATTGTTCATGGTAATGTCTGATTCATCTTTTCCAAGATAGACCCAATCCGGATCAGAAACAATCATATGATCCCGTTTTTTCAAAAACAAAATATCGGATGTTACTTCTGTTCCTGCATTCGATTTAAAGGCTTTATTTGGAAGCCTGACAGCACCAAGTAACTCGGCCCGTTGTGCCAGGTATTTCCGCACTTCCGGATTGGACTTGTCCAGTGTTCCTTTGCTTGTGATAAAGGCAACAATACCACCGGGACGTACTTTATCCAGTGTTTTTGCAAAGAAGTAATCATGGATCAGGAATTTGTTCCGATCGTATTTCTTATCTACCACCTTGTATTGTCCAAACGGAACATTTCCAATGGCAAGATCAAAAAAGTTATCTGGATATGTAGTTTTTTCAAAACCACATATCTGTATGTTGGCATGTGGATACAGCTGTTTGGCAATCCGTCCGGAAATACTGTCCAGTTCAACTCCATATAAGTTGCTTTCTTTCATGGAGTCCGGCATCATGCCCAAAAAGTTTCCAACTCCCATTGCCGGTTCCAGAACGTTTCCTTTGGAAAAACCCATTCGTTCCAAGGCACTGTAAATTTGCCGGATAATCACTGGACTGGTATAATGTGCGTTTAAAGTGCTTTCCCTGGCCATACGGTATTCATCCGGCGATAATGCAGCCTTTAATTGCTGATATTCTTCAGACCAGTTTGGTTTGCTTTCGTCAAAGGCATCCGCCAGTCCACCCCATCCAATATATTGACTGAGAACCTGCTGTTCTTCTGCTGTAGCGTATCTGTTTTCCGATTCGATCCGGTTAAGCAGCACAATGGCAGCAAGATTCCTTCTGAATTTCTCTTTTGGAGATCCTTCCCCCAAATGGTCATCACTGATCTGAAAATTGGAAGCTGCACTTTTATCCGGTGCAGCTTTACTTTCTTCTTGTTTTTCTTCGGTATCTGGCGTCGTTTCGTCTGGAATAGAATTTTCAATGTCTCTTCCATCTGCAGCAAGTTCATCGGCCCATGCCATGGCATCTTCCAAAGATTCAAAAGTTTCCAATGGCGGATAACCTTCTGCATCATAAATGGAATATACGGCATTTCCTTTGTTGATCCACAAAAAGACATCCGAAAAAAGCCTTGCGCTCCATTTTGTTGGATTTCCAAACGCATCATCTGCCTCATGTACCACCTGCCAGGATAACCGTTGCAGTTCTTCCCCATCAAGTTTGGCACCAACTTCCGCTTCATGTCGATCAATGTCTTCTTCAGCAAGAATGTCGATATAATAGTCCTCTACTTCAACTTTATCTGGCTTATGGTCAAATTCAAAGACTCGATTTTCACACTGAACATAATAAAAGTCCGGATCATCAACACAATTTCCGATCAGATATTTAACGTTTCCAGATTCCCACTGGTCAATCAGAATGCAGAGATGGCCATCCAGTGTAAGCTGTTCCTGTACTACCTGTTCTTTTTCATGCTGCAGGTTTCTGACTTGGTTTGTAAATCCATCCAAAATAGTTGGGTGGGTGTTTAAGATCAGTGTATTGCTCCATTCTCCTTCTGTAAGGATGGAACTCGCCCATTCTTTGTTTCTTAGAGAAAACCGACCTTCCTTCCATGCCTGCACAATGGTATTGGCCAAAACAAATTGTACACAGTCTATGCCGTATTTTTCTACAATTTCAGATACCGTATTTTGTGGAACGGAAAATCCATTGTATTTTTCGGCAATCTGTTTTTCGAGCTCCTGTTTGCACTCTAACCGGATTCCGTTATTCAGCCGGGTAATTTCGGCTTCTTTTGCCTTTTTTTCCTGTTCTTTTTTATAATTCTTATACTCTTCTTTTTCCTGTGGTGAAAAGTATTTGTCTGCATAAATCAGCTCGCAGATTCTTTTTTCTACGACATTCCAATTTAAAAGGACTTTTGCATATGGATTTAAAAGGCTTCCTTTCTCCAGGAGAATACCTTTCGCATCATGTTCACTGTTGGAACTACTACTGCCAGGTAACGCACCGGATTGGCCACCAATCCCATATTCTTTTTTCAGAAAGTCTGCATTTTCTTTCTGGTTATGCAGGTCCATGAAATATTCGTAGATTCGAAATTTTCCATCTGCAAAACCACTTCCAATGCAAATGGCATAGTCGATTTCGTCCTGTGTGATGAAATCTTCCTGTCTGACATCTACCGTATCATGAAGTGGAAAATGAATTCTCTCCCTGTCAAGATCCGCGATTTCGGATAATAGATATCCTGGAGATTTCACAGTTTTCGGCTTTAATTCTCCATAGGAAATCCGTGCATCGACATCTTCCAAAAAGCTTTCCAGCTGTTCTCTTCCTTCATGCGTAGAAAGAAGAGTTTCTATTTTTTCTATACTGTTAAGTTCTTCCGGTACATCATCTATCCAATCACGGAGAAAATAGCCGATCTGATAAGATACCCTCTCCATCTCTGTTTTGTCTACGAGTGCTGCCTCGTTCGCATCCATATACAAGCCATACGTAATCATGGCGTGAATGTACTTTTCGATTTGATCCCAGCTTAATGTTGTAACTACAGATTCCGCTGCCTGCATACCATAACCGGCAGTCATTCCGTTTTCATCAAACCATACAGATATTGGATGACCGTGTAATTCAAAACCTTTGCCGACCTGACTATATTCTTTTTTCAGGAAAGCAATTATTTCATCGGTACTTTTTCCTTCGGTATATTTGGCGTAAATCCGTTTCCGGCTATCTTTTTGCCCGCCACCACTTCGGATGATTACTTCAAGATCGGTTTCCGGCAAATAGAAAGCAGCGGGCATAGTATATTTTTTACTTGCTTCCGCTGCTGTAATTGATCCTCTCTGTTCCTCTGCTGATGGGAACAGACTTAATTGTGTGTATGATTCCTCTGGTTTTACAAAATTGGTCGGCTGTAAATCAGTTCTTTCAGTACGACTTCCTCCGCCCGGCTCTGGATGCTGTTCATCTTCTTCACCCAAAGCATCTGATCCTGTGCTTTGAGCTGTTCGTTTACTCCTTCTTTCTCCGCCATCTGGGATGTCAGGACTTCCATCCTCTCTCTTGCCTGTTCCTGAATCTCGAGAAGATGTGCTTTCAGCGTTCCTTCCAGAAACATTGCTGTTCTCGCCCCATCGTATCTCTCCCTCAGAAATTTGTCCCTCAGAAGTCCGTATTTCGTTACCATTCCCTCCGGTTCCGGATTTGCTTTCAGTTTCGGAATCAGATAATCTCCCATCTGTTCGTATTCCAGGTCCATTTTGTTTTCCTCCTTCAATATTATCTTTATCTTTGGAATTACCCTCTTGCAAACTTTCACGCTTTAAAGCATTATATCGCGGTTGTGGTGCATTTGCAAGTTCTTTTTTGGAGATTTCTTTTTCCTGTTCTTTCTCGCGAAGTTTATCATAAATGCGTACTGTTTTTCCGATTTCTGCAAGAACACCTCTGGCAGAATCATTAATTTTTGTTCCTAATACTGACAATGTTTTAATAGAAACAAACTGATTGATATAATCAAATGAAAATTCATGATCGGAAATTTCTATTCCACAGGCCGATAAAATTGTAAAAGAAACACTTTCCGATATAAGTTTTTTTAAGCAAAGAGCAAAGTCCTGTTCGCTCAGTTTATCAAATCCTATCCTATCCTGTAAATCCGGATAATCAATTTGAAGTTCTGTATAGGCATCCGCCGCGAGCTGATCTGAAATTTCAATAATTCTTTCTTCAAAGGGTTTTGTGCTGTCTGTACTGCCATATATTTGTTCGAGCCTATGCAGTACATCACTTTTATGTTCTTCCCGCAGTTTCCACGCCTTCGGATAACGTCCATTTGGCTTTACAGCATGAACATTCGAAACATCAAATACATATTTAAGCTTATGACCGTATGTTGCAGTATCATCCGGAAGTGCAATTCCTGAAGATCCTTTATTTACCCAGCAGTTCATACGTTTATTCCATATCTCGATGGAAGCACACGCTGTTGCATCCGGATTCTGTGCATAAATCAGAAGCTGTTCTTTAAACGGATATTTATAAATCCGTGCAGCGGAGGTCAGGAACTTCATCCAGGATTCCCGGTTCTGTGAAACCCTTTTAGCTGTTTTTTCTGCAAGATTCACTATGTATTCATATTTATCCATCTTATTTTCCTTCTACTATTGTGGCCGACAATATAATTGCGGCGAAAGATTTGATTGTGACATTGCCTGTTTACATACCCCTCTGGATTCATCTGCAGCATGAACCATTTCACCATTTCCAAGATATATGGCAACATGGGATATATTCCTGTATTTTCCGTTGGCCGAATAAGAATAAAAGATCAAGTCTCCCGGCTGCAGTTCACTATAGCTGACAGTCATTCCTTTGTTTACCAGGCATTCTGCTTCGCTTGCTGCATCCATTCCATTCAGATAAGTAATACCAGCTGCAGCATAACTCCGGTAAACCAGGGAAGAACAATCATACCATCCCGGATCATCTCTTCTGCTTTGGGAATAACCACTTCCTACAGCATTCAGAGCTGCCTGCACGGCAGCATTTCCTGACTCTCCGGCACCTATGCTTTTTTTCCAGGACCAGTCAATCCCACCGGCACCATTTTCGGATGGTGCATAAATGTCAAGCGTCCCATCGAGCTGAGCCAGGCAATCCGCTTTCTCATAGCTCCACCTGGATACGTTCGGTCTGCGGGCGATCATGGCATCATATGCCCTTTCAATAATTTCCCGGTCCGTTGATGCAGATGTTGTTCCATTAAAATATCTTTTCAGGCTTACAACATATTTTCCATCTCTGTTGCCAAAAGAAAGAACGCAGCCTTTCAAAGCATCAGACGCGTTTGTAAAATCAAAACCATAATATTCTGTCAGTGATGTAAGAAGTGGCTGCAGTGTTTGTGTGTAGACGTATTCGCACTGGGCTGCCTCAAATGCAATCTTATGTTCTACGCAGATCGAATGCCATGCCCCGTAAAATCCGGCGTTATTTTTTAGTTCTGTGGTCATGCCAAGATATGGTTCAAACGGACCATATGTAGTTGGATCTTTTTCATAGCACCACCGAACAAACGGCCCAAGCTCATAACGATTGTCGAACTGAAATTCACCACATGCATTTCCGCCATCACCACCAACCTGATCCGGGTTTCCGCCGGATTCATATTTTGCCGCCAGATAACAGGCTCCATCATAAGCGGAAGAAGCACTTTGACGTTCAGCCTTTACCCCAAGAAACAGAAGACTCAAAAGAAGAAAAAGCGAAATAATAGGAAGCAGCAATAAAACATTGGATGCTATAATTTTAATGATGCCTGCGGATATTTTCGCCGTATTAATGACTCCATGCCGAAGTAGCATCCGCTGTTGATAATCAGCCCTTTTTTTTATCTCTTCTTCGTTCCCGGATAACCGGAGGGATTGAACGGTTGTATGGAAGTTCTTTGTTCTCCGAAACCATTTTAAGGATGCTCTAATTTTTCCCTCTTTACGAGAACTTTTTTCATCCTTTTTTCTTTTGCGGTCATTAGAATCTTTTTCATTCTTTCCTGACTTTTCTGTATCACTTTCTTTCCGATTTTTCTTTTTGGCTTTCCGTTTTTTACTTCCGGAATCATCCTCTGAGTCCTCTTCCTCAGCATGATCCATTTCTTTATTCCATTCCTCTGCCGCCTGGGACGGTTTTATTTCCTGCCTATCTTTATCTTCTGCCGGATTTTTTTCAGATGTTTTTTCTGTATGTTCCTTATTTTTTATTTCCTTCTTCTGATTGGACGTTTTCTCCTCATCTTCACCAAGAGTTTCCTTTTCCTTTTCCTCTTCTGTTGAAGATTCTTCTGAAATTTCACTATCTTCCGAAGTATTTTTACTCGTGATTTTTTCTTTTTTTCGATTCTTTTTTAATTTTGCCAGATATATAAGTGTTTTTGATTTTTTTAAATCATTCTGGGAATCCGGCTCATCATCTTCAACCTCTTTTTCTACATTCGCTGCTGTCATACCATGCAGCATGGATGCAGTATTCAAACTTTGATGCTGCTGTCTGAAAGTTTTACTCTGGTTGAATGATAATTCTTCCCCTTTAGAATCTTGTACTGTGGATGATTGTATCCTGCCAATCGTATATTTCCGGCTGAAATCCTTCTTTTTTTCTCTCTCATCCGTATTACTTTCTTCCTCTTCTTGTTGAAAAAGTGTCGGTTTTCCAGACAACGGATTTCCGTTTCGCTTCTCCTCTATTCCAATGCCCTGTGTGTTTTCTGTATCTTGCGGCCGCAGATATTTCCACATGGCCAGACGCATACTTTGTCGTTTTTCTTCTTTTATGTCATTATTTTCCGACATTTCCAGCTGTTCAGTATTCGGGATGGAAGCTCTTATCTTGGCTGCAGCATATTTTTTACCGTGATTTTCCTGAATCCGATTCTCTGATGCAGCCTCAATATTATCTTCCCGTTCTGAACCTGTACTTTTTAAAATAAAATGGGTTGTTTGTTGCTTCTCTTCTGCATGGGAACGTCCCGCTTCTGTTTGCACATATTTCTGTGTTGCCAGTCGTATACTTTTCAACTGCTGTTCCCGGGCAACTTGTCTGTCCGGTTTTTCTGGTATTTTATACGTCTCTGAAACAGGTGCATGGAACTGTGCAGCTTTCGCCTCATATTTTTCACTGGAGCCATTATATACAGGCTGTTCCGGTACATAATTTGATTCATTCTTATGCCATAGGATTTCCGATTGTACAGCAGCCTGTTCCGTATGTCCAGTGTTTTCCGGCAAGATACTTTGTGTATTTACTTGATTTTCCGGCTGCAAATATTTCTGCGTCGCCAGACGCATATTTTGCAGCTGTTGTTCCCGCGTAATATGGTTTCCTGTTATTTCCTGCGTTTCAGAGTGGCTCATAACAGATCGTATCTCTGACGCAGTATAGATTGCAGAAGTAGCACTGTGTACCGTCTTTTCCACAGATCCTGTTTTAACTTCCCGCTGTTTTGCCTGCCATGCAACTTCCGTGTGCTTGTCTTTTGGTGTCATGCGTTATCCTTCCTTTAGTTTTCCGGCATACGGTAACAACCTTGGATCTTTTCGATATATCCTTTTTTCACAAGAGATTCCAGTATCTCTTCTGCCTGTTTATTGGAAACACCGCATAAAATTCCGGCACCATAGCAATCCAGCCATTCATCACATTCGTCAGCTTCTTGTACTTTATGGTACATGAACAGCTCTTCTTCACTGATTGGCTCTTCTACTTCGCCATTTAAAAGCTCAACAGACTCTTTGTCTGGATCAGTGTCAAATGTTGACACCGAGTCTCTGTTTTCATCCGTGTCAATCTTTGACACGGATTCCAGATCATCTTCATGTTCATCTTGATCCGCTTCCTGGCTGTAAAATACGTTCCGATTTTCGGCAGCGGCTTCATGGAAGTTTGTACTGTAGAAATGATACAGCGGATTGTCCCGGCTAATCGTCGAATCACACTGCAAAATATGCCCGCCCCAGACAATCAAACTCTGGCCCGGTGTCGGATCAGAAAGTGCTTCAAACTCTTTCTGTGATAACTCCATAATCTGCAGCAATTCGTTCCGATCATCACCGGCTTGGTCAAGCAGCACCTTGAAATCGGAGTTTGATACAATCTCCATAATTTTCCGGTTGGCCGTTGCTGCTGAAACGTTCTGCAGACAGATCGTACAGATACCACCAAGTTTACGGTACGTCAGATACGCCTTTTCCAGCTCATTACAACTTGTCTCATGGCGGCAGACATATTGAGCCTCGTCAACGATAAAATGCGTTGCCCTTTGCTGTTCAACGTTGTAGGAAAAACGCTGCGTTAAAACATGCATGATTGTTATCATCAGCGGTTCCCACATCAATTCAGGGATATTTTTCATTCCAAATGCAACAAACCGGCTGCTGGTAGACAGTGTACTTTGTCCTTCCAATGTCAAAAAGCTATGCTTTGTATAAGCCTCCAGTGATCCATACAAATCACGCGCTTCCGGTTCCCGCTGTTTCTGGAAAATTGCTTCCAAATCAGAAAGCACCGGGGATATCGGTTTCTTTTTTGAAAACGTATTCTGATATAATTCCTCAACGCACCGGTAAATCAACGATTTATGGATACCGTTTGGACGTATACCGGTCATGATACTGTACAGAAATGCTTCCATATACTGCAGCTGGGAAAGGATATATTCTTCACGGCCCTTTGCATTCTTTTGCAGCAAAGATTCCGGAATCTCAAGAGGGTTCAGGCGCAGATCCGGATCAGAAAGATCAAAATACTGACCGCGGAATCTCTGGGTGATTCCCTTCATCTCATTCTGCGGATCAATCAGGAAAATATCATCTGTACTGTTAATCAATGTTTGTCCGATTTCCGTAATTTTCAGCAGCATGGACTTTCCAGAACCAGTGTGGCCAAAAATAACACCATTACTGTTTTTCAATGTCTTTCGGTTTCCAATGATCGGATTTCTGGTTTTTTTATTTATACCATACCATGTTCCGCCAGGCTGGATCAGATCCCAGGAATAGAATGGCTGGAATGCCAGATAAGAACTTGTCAGGACGGAACGCATATTATTTACACGCCTCGCTCCGATCGGAAGCAACGTATTCAGTGCCTGAATTTGCTGATCGTAGTAAGGAACAATCTGTATAGAATGTTTCCGGCAGCGGCGTCTGACTTCTGCCGTGTTTGCATCCAGTTCCTCTTTATTTGCTCCACGCACTGCCAACAGGATTCCTACATAGAAGCCATTTTCATCATCTTCCTCGATCTGATCCATATATTTTTTCAGATTGGCCTGCTTCTTTTTCTTTGCATAGGACGGCTCACTATAGAAGTTACCCATACTTGCATTGGCCTGTACTTCCTGCCCGATCGCATTTTCATTGTAGAAATTCGTGTTGCTGATTTTTCCACGTAACACTTCCCGTGGGATATATGCCGTATCTATGGTAAGACAGGTATAAAACGGAAAATCTGTCAGTTCAAAAATCAACTTTTCTTCATTCAATCTGGTTGGCAGAACCGCAGCAAAAAGAATCCGCATACACTCTTCATCAAATTCCATGTAGCTTTTGTGATTCCGCACAGAATGTGGAAGGATTGAATTGCGAAAATCTCTTCCGGCCTGTACCATATCCTGAAACGGGAGAATAAAACTTTCCTCTCCATCATCTGTGAAAAAGTAATTTCTGATTTTCTGAAACCGCTGCACAGCGTTTAAAGGAACCAATTCCGAACCCATTGCATGAAAGATTGGAAGTGCTGTATGCTCGAATGTATCAAACCATCCTTCCGCTTCTTCTATTGACCGGCAATTTGCACTCACAGTCAAATAACGCTGTTTTCGAACGTTTTCCTGTCCCTTTTCAAGAGATTTTTTAATCATTTCGTTATTGTAGCGGGCCAGCTCTGGATACTCACTTTTATTTTCATCCTGCAACAGAGATTTCTGGAAATTTGTTACGTCCCGTGGTTCACACTGTATTGTGATCTTGAAATCTGTGTCCATGGAATTTAGAAATTTCCGTAGTTGAAACAGGATGCCGTCTTTTTGCTGCTTGTCCTGATCCACATAGTTTAAGTCTGAAAAAGAATACACACGATCAAATTTTCTCCGCTTTTTCCCTGCCCCGTTATTCGGTTCTATTTCAAATATTCCATTTTCGTGTACACCTGCAATATCCAGCATTTGTTGAATACTGGCCGGTGTCTGGTAAACTGGCTGTGTACATTTTTTATATCGGATAAATTCCTCATTCGAAAAAAATCCCATTCTGTTCCATCCTTTCCAAGTATATAAAAAAGTCGGGATTTTTCCCGATCATTATTTTTCTTTTTTCAAATAATTTTTTCTTGCCTGGTTATATTCGTCACTTTTCCAAACAAGTTTGGCTGTGGACTTTCTGTATTTTCTTGCCCGGTAAAACTCTATTGCAGAAAGCCCGCTACGTGACTTCCATACCTGACTGAAAATGATAGCTGCAGCAACAGCAGTTCCAATCAAAAATGATATATATAAGTTCCATCCAAGTATAAAATACAACAAGATAATGATAATACCACAGGAGACAGCAGAAACGGCCATCACACCTAACTCTCTTGCTGTAAGTCCTTTCCAGATGCTATCCTTATATGCACCAAAATCTTCATTCATGTTTACCATAAGCTATGTCCTTCCTACTATTAAAATCCAAATGCTCTTCGAACCATCGCATCCGTACCAGATACTGATCCCGTTATAATAAGGATACCAAGAATAGCTTGAAGTCCTTCCCATCCTTGTGATCCCAACATTCCGCCCAATATATCTTCTGATGCAGTAGGGAACAGCCCACCGGCATTTATTAAAATTGTTCCAAGTCGCATCATTAGCATGATTCCTGTCATTTCAAACAATGCACAAAGAAATGTACGGACCCAGCTTGATCCGGTATGTCCAATTTCATGTGGGCCTGCATAAGTGGAAAGTGCAAGTGGTGCAACAGCCATATAAAAAAACAATTTAAGGAAAACCCTATAAACCGTCCATAATGTAATAACTGCGCCACCCAGGCAGATAAACAAAAACACAAGGCCAAACAGATTTCCAAAAATAAGTCCGGATCCACTCATTTCCCAGTCATCCCCTACTCTTATAACCAGTGAAGCGGCATCTTCCGGAACAATAATACCAAAAAATGCTTGTTCAATTTCAATCAAAAAAACGAGTATATTCGTGAGATTTAAAAAAACAGCATCCACAAGTGCCAGCTTGATAAAAAACTGGATGCTTGCTTCCATGGTCATTCCGTGTTTAATATCCGTTGTTTCTTTGAAAAAATTAACCATAAAGAAAACACTTACAAGTGTCGCACCTAGAATCTGTAGTGCCAGGAAAATCCGGTATCCTTCATCCCAAAGTTCACCATCTGCCAAACTTTGTGGACTCGTTTGCAGCATATCAAACGCATATGCAATTAATGAATTCCAAACATTGCACCCAAGGGAAAAGAAACCACTTCCCGAAAAAACCGTTTTGAAAAAATCTAATATCTCATTTATCATATTTTCTCCATAAGAAAAAGGAGGATATTCCCTCCCTTTTCATTATCCCTTCAGAGCAGTTGTAATTACCGGAGCAACCACCATAACTAACGCACCGCCAATCCCTTTTAAAGATCTTGTAATAGCACCTCCGCCTTCCTGTGCCTGCATGGAAGCTCCAAATTCAAATGCGTGCCATAATAAAATAACACCACCCACAGATTGTACCACAGCGCTGATCAGATTCCATAAAATTTCAAATTTCGCATTTATTGCGGCCGTTGCATCTGCAAAAACCATTGGCGCACCTACTCCCTGCAGGAACATCAAAAACGCAAAGCAAGCCGTATATTCCGTGACTTTTTTCAGTTTCTTTTTTACTTCGATTGGCTTTTTCATATCTTTTACCTCTTTTTGATCTAAAAATAGCCCGCACCAAATTTTGGTGCAGGCCTTATTTTCGTTTGTTCTTTCGTGTCAATCCTTCACACGACATTTTTTAATCGTCATCATCATCATGTTTGTGAAATCTTCCAATTAAAAATGCAATAACACATCCTACCATCGCTATAATCGGGATAATATACTGAATCGGCATTCTCTATTTTCCTCCTTTTTCTTCCTGTTTCAGAACCGGAAACTGGGGCAATCCAGTACACAATTCCAGTCCATTAAATTCTTGTTTTTCAATTATCTGCTGATAATCTACTGTCACAGTGACGAAATATACTTTTTGATTGTTGGCATCCCGGCCTTCCTCTGTATGAAGATGTCCCTGGACAAACACTGTCGTTCCTTTTTTTATTCTCTGAAATGTTATCATTGCCCGTTCTCCAAAGGCGACACAGTACATGTAATCGGAATAAGAACTTTTCGGTCGCTGCACGGCCAAGATGTACCGGCATGTTGGAACTGATCTCCCTCTCCTGTCTTTTTCATAGGAAAATTGTGGGACGCAGGTGCAAACACCCTGGATTTTAATCTGATTCATGTTTGCCCTCCTTATACCAGATTGCCAGTTGTATTTTCTTGACGGTAAGGCAGCCTCCGGTATCGCAGAACTTCCATCCGCAGTAAATCATCCCGCAGGGTTTCTGCATCCATGCCCTCAAATAAAATGTCAAGGGTTGTCTCAAAATCCCGGTAACGGCTGCGCTGGCTGTACGTAAGTGCCTTTTCAATCCTTTCCAGAATCGGACCATTTTCATAAAGTTCCTGCAATTCTAAAAGGGATTGCTGCAGTGTGTCTTTTCGCCGGAAATGTTCTATCATCCGGCTTTTAAATTCTGCCACATCAGCCGGGTTTAACACTTCCGGTTCCGTGTCAATGTTTGACACGGGAACTTCTTCTTTATCATTCGGAAGTTCTTCCGGCGCATTTTCCGTTTTTTCCTCTTCTATGACAGGTATATTCTTTTTTCGCTTTAAATCTGGAACATTTAAAACATTTTTCAGCTTTTTGGTATCAACCCCAAGCTTTTTTTCTAACGGCTCTTCTTGAGTTTCTTCCTTTTTCTGTTTTCGCTCTTGTATTAAACTGATTACAGCTGTTGCTGCAAAACCAAACGCTGCGATCGCAAGCACCGCGGTCATCAAGTAATATGGATTTCCCAAAAATGACTTTATACTTTCCATGGCCGATCTCCTTTACTTGAAATTCCGTGATGCATCTACCGCAAGTTCTACCAGCTCCTCTGCCGAAATTCTTCTGTCATACCATCCGGTCAGAACTGCAGCTTTTTCGTATTCATCATAAGATGCCTTATATTCCGGCATTTCTGCGTTCATCTGGTAGATGACTTCTTTTAAGTTCTTAGTTTCGCGGCGTGGAACACTGATTTCATAGCATGAAAGGGAATCAAAGCGGAAATGATAATTCTTTTCGCCACATACCGCATCTACAATAATTCCATCCGTATTATGGCGGGTTGTCACATTTTCGAACTCTGGCAGTGTCAGCAAGTAATTCTGCAGTTCTTCTGCACTTAAATCGTGGCTTTCCGGCTGATTACTGTTTTCTTCCAGCTGTCTCTGTAATTCTTCCTTGTCTTTTGCCTGATCATCCATATCTCTCTGCAAAGATTTTACCTGCTTGTTTAGTTCAATGACCTTTCCTTGGAGTTCTCCATTCCGTTTTCGCAACTTTTCTTCTACTTCCGGATCAGTGCCGCTATCCTCTGCTTTTAACTGCAGGTTCGCAAGTTCAGCTTCCTTTGCAGCAAAATCTTTCTGTAATTTTTCCATCTATTCCGTTTTGGAATCACGTTCTTTCTCTGCCATGGAAAGACGGCTCTGCAATGTTTCAATTTTCGCCTGCAGTTCTGTTTCCTTATCCGTTGGAAGTGACATATCCGGATACAGTTTTAAATTTTCCTGCATCATCTTGAGGTTATCCCTCTCTGCCTGCAGCTCAATACTTAAGTTCTGTGCCTGCAACTTTTCCATTTGCAGTTCCTGCTGTTTCTTAAGCAGCTCATTTTCCTGGGATATTTTTTGTTCCAACAACGAATTTTCCTGTTCCTGCTTTGCTTTCGCCAGGGATTCTTTTGTTTCCTGTTCCCAGGTTTTTAAAGCAGTCTCCTGTTTTTCCATGTCCTCTACTTTAGCTGCAAGAGCATCCTGGATCTGGTCCAGTTCTTTTTCCCGGTTATCCAGATCTGTTGCTTTCTGTTCCTGGCTATTTTTCTGCTTTTCCAATGCATTTGCAAGAGACTGCAGCTGCTTGGAACGGTCATCGAACAGCTTTTCACGTTTTTTATATTGCTCTTCTCGTTCCTGATACAGCTGATTCATTTTTTCGGCCATACTTAATGTATTTTCATCCATGACGTATCCTTTCTTCGGGCGCTTAGCCCAATATCTTTCTTACTCTTTTTTCGTATTGCAGTAAGAAACATCAATACACTCCAACTGCCGATAAAAAAAACGGCAAAAAAACAGATATGATTCCTATCTGCCGTATCCACCGGATCAGCCTTTAAAATCATACCTTCTGTATCTGTGTCAATGTTTGACACCTGTTTTGTGGTTTCCATATCGGTGTCAACGTTTGACACCGCTTGTGGCTTTTCCGTACTCGTGTCAACGTTTGACACCGCTTTGGGATTTTCCGTATCCGTGTCAACGTTTGACACCGCCTGGTGGTTTTCCGTACCCGTGTCAATGTTTGACACCGTTTTGCTGCTTTTCTGTCCCGTGTCAATGTTTGACACGGATTTTTCAGCCCGTTTTCCATTCCATAAGGAAACTCCGGTTCCGCAGAGCAGCAGGCAAGCCAAAATCATACAAATTCTGGCTCTTACTTTTGCTTTAAGACGCTTCCTTTTCCGCATTCGCGACCTCTTTCTGGGCAACCGTAACGGCGTGTATAACCAATCTGTAAGGACTGGAGCCATCACCTACGCAGGTGGATAAAGTAAAAACTTTCTCCTTTCCGGTCGGGGCAATATTACAGTCATATTCCGCATTCTGTACGGTTTCTGCAATCCATTGTTTCCATTCCTCGCTGTCACCTTTATATCCCAGTGTAAAAACATCACTGTCATACCGGGTGCTGTATACGCTGTATATCGCACAGGTATAAGTAGTTTCCGGTGTATAAACATATACATAAGGATAAGTGTTCCGGAAGTCCTTATCATGGTACTTTTTCAGGCTTCCAAACATTTTCCCGGATGCCATGTTATGCCCATATAAAATAATGTGGCTTTCTTCGAAATCTGTTCCGGCAGTTGCAAAAATGGAACCAAGAATATTGCTTTCTCCTGTTACGGTATGGTTCAGGTAATAACTGTTGTCCTCTCCTAAAGCAACCGGATAATCAATGGGTGTTCCGGGAACTGTGATCCATGCCAAAATCTCAGGATTGATCTGCTGTAAATTCTGAAAATCAACTATTCTTTCCATATTCGGATCTGTTTCCTCTTCCGGCTCATCTGTAGTTGATTCTGTGTTTTCTTCATCTGTTGTATCCGGATTTTGGATATAGCCACTGATAAGGTTCTGCTGTTCCCGGTCGGTTTGTGCTTCCTGCAAAATCCGTGGAAGATAAGACGCACCCAGCAGACATAAAATTGCCAGCAGGACACACCCAGCAGCTTTTCGCATTTTCACGCCTCCCTGTTCTTTAATGAAATACCCGTGTCAAACATTGACACGGGTATAAATCCGGTTTTGCTGGTTACTTTAACGGAATGATGTTCTTAACAGAAGTATCATGCGTTGTAGTTCCCCAGTCATCTTTCTGGTTTTCAAATGTGATGGATGTACCGGTTGGTTTCGCCTTTAAATTTGCATGTACGGAGAAAATTTTATCCGGAGCAACGCCCTTCGCCGGTTCCTGTAATTTTGAAATCTTTACATTCTCTGTTCCGGTAACGTTCACCAGATGATACCGCAGCACATCCTGTTCTGTTACTGTGTAGTCCTCTCCTACCGGGATTTTGTTCCAGGTGACAGAAAGTTCTACATATCCCTGTCCATCGGTATGTGAATTTACGTAATTTTCCGTGAACTCTACATAATTCTGGAAGGTACGGTCTTTTCCATTAATATCTTTTCCTTTTACGGTGAAGATAAAGGTTGGGTTTCCATGCGCCCAGGTAATATCGCTTGCTTTAATTTTCTTTACTATGGTAAGGTCTGCATAGCGCATATCCTTCATGGTGATGGTCTGCGTATCTGCTTTGCTTTCCAGCGTAAAGGTAATTGGATCAGCAAGTTTATAATAATCCGGGGCCTGATCCTCACGTAAAGTATACTGACCCGGTTTCAGTTTTTCGATCCGGTGCGGTGTGCTTCCGGATGTCCAGCTTTCTACCAGACGGCCATTGCTATCCAGAAGAGAAAGTTTCGCTCCGGAAATATTCTCTCCGGTACCGGAATCTACTTTTGCAAGATCCAGTTTTGTATAATCATTTTCTACCGTGATTGTCAGGTTTGACTGCCCATTGACTTTTCCGTCGGATACTGTGAAATCTTTCACTGCATTATCCAGTACGTATCCATCTTTGGTTGCCGTTTCCTGGTAATGCCAGGTTCCATCCTTCACACCATCAATCGTGATCCGTCCATTGCTATCTGTTTTCTGCGTTTTATCATAGCTCTTGTCATCATTCCAGATATGGAACGTAACACCTTCCATGACTGTGCCATCGTTTTTGCTTACTTTCTGCAGAACGATCGCATTTTTCTGGTTCTGTACGGCTACATTGACGCTGGTATGGCTATCATCCAGGGTAACTGCATGTTCTGTAGTATCCAGGACATATCCATCCGGAGCTGTTTTTTCTTTGACAATGTACTGACCAAGTTCCAGTTGTTTGCTGGCTGCCGATCCATTGCCATCTGTAGTTACGGTATCAACTACCGTATTGGCAGCAACCAGGGTTGTGCCTCCGGCTGTCTTAATATCCTTTGCAGCTTTGATTTCAAATACCGCACCGGAAAGTTTTTTATTATTCTCACCGGTTTTTGTGATTGTGATCTGACCGGTTTTTCTGGCATTTGTCGCATCCAGTGTTAAAGTAACAACACCTTCTTTTTCTGCTGTAAACTCATGTTCCCAGGTTCCGGTATATCCTGTCGGATTTTTGGTTTCTACTACTTTGAATTTTCCACCTTCTGAATCTTCTGCATGGAGATTTAATGCTCGATAAGCTTTATACTCATCTTTCCATTCGGCCTTGGTATACGTTACCCACTGGCCGCCTTGCATCTTGTAAACAGTGAATTCTGCGCCTTTTAGGGCTTCTCCTGTTGTTTCATCTGCCTTTTTGATGACAAGGTCAACATTTTTGGTCTGATGCATAACCATTTCTGATGTATAACCAAACTCAGAAGTATTCCATACGTGCCAATCTGTTGCCTCGGTCCGGCTTGATCCTTTCCATCCATTAAATATGGCATCCCCACCAGTAAATGTAAAGTCTTTTGGATATGATTGCACTGTGGTAAGTCCCTTACCTGGACCGTCCACATTTTGTATGGTTCTTCCATTATAAAAGACCATAGTCTGAGAATCGCCTTCATATGTGTAAGTAACCCATCCTTCCGGGTTATCCGGTGAAGTACCATCATCTGCATTTGAACCCTTTTTTGCTGACCAGATTGCATCCGTTCTTGCATCATAGATTAGACGATCATCAGCTTCCTTCGTGACATAAATGCCATCGACTTTTCCATCAATATAAAATCCCTGGGAATAGTCCAGATCAGATAAAGTGAAATGTCCCTTAACCTTAAGTGGATTTCCATTTTCATCGTAATATGAAAATCTTACCTTAATCCATTTCAAGCCTTTAATATCAATGACAGGAGTTGCACCGCCTTTTGTATTGTCTACAGAAACAACAACATTGTCTACATCTTCATATCCCGGATACCCGCTGATATTAGTATTCTGCCAGTCCAAAAACCAGATTCGCATGGTAACTGGTAAGCCATTGGCATTACCTACATTGGTGTACTCTGCATACATCTTTCCTTTTAAGTTCTCATATGGAACAAAGGAACGTATATTTGACCACCTCGATGTATCAGCCAGTTTCCACCACGAAGAGCATGCTTTCGCATATCTTTCTGCATTTTGGCAAAAATAGTTATCCCATGATCCACTTCTATCACTGCATCCAAATGTAATTTTTGTTTCTGATCCAATGACTGGTGTAAAGTTATAAGATCCATCAATAACAGAATCTTTGTTTACAATTTTTCCAATGCCAGAATTATATACAGAAGGTAAACCTTCCATTCCATCGCTGGCAGCAAAAACATTTTCCGGGAAAGAAATTCCAGTTGCCATCAACGCTGCCATAAGCAGCCCTGACAGTGCCTTTTTCCATCGTTTCACAGTTTCTTCCTCCTTTCTTTCTTCTCTTTACGAGACAGTTTCACGGTTCCAAGAGCCGTTACCGCCGCAATTCCAAGAGGAACAAAAACGTATGGATCTGCAAGACCGGTTTTTGGTGCCGTAGTCTGCGAAATGGCAGGAGACGGTTCGTTTTTGCCCGGTTCTTCAGCACCCTGTACACGGAAAATCCAGTTTACCATGCTTTCCCGTTTTGCATATGCATTTTTCAGTTCTGCCGGTAACTGCAGCGTAAACTGTACCCGCGAATTTTTCCCTGTTTCCAGTGTTCCTAGGCTGATTTCCTGATTCAGGGATGCCGCCTGCAAATCACCATCATACAGAGTTTTTCCATTTTGTGTGATCGTCAATTTAAACTGTTTCAAAAGATCCAGTTCTTCATCCGTTAAATTTCCAGGCGTTTCCGTATGGAAGAAAAATTCGGCACTGGTTGCTGTCGTATTGGAAAGCTGAAAACTATCACTGATCGTATCGCCAGGCATTGCCGTCTGTAAATTCTTAAAGAAATCCTCCGGCGAAGCCACCAGATTTCTAGCAACCCCTTCATAAGTGACGGACATAGTGGTATACTGTTTTGTCACTTCTGTGATGCTGTTATCCTTCTCATGTACGCACTGTTCAATTTCCGTATCGCCCCATGGGGCTTCCGAATTAAAATCCGGTGTAAAGTTTGCCGCCTGCACCGCTTCTGCTGTAACGGTAAGTCCAAGAACCCTGTCCTGTGCTTTTGATGTCCACGCTGCAGGAATCGTTACGTTTTGGAAAAAGTCTGCGGATTCTCCGTTTTTCAGTGGCTTCGTATAGTAATAATACTCTCCCTGTTTTACCCAGGCATCGGAAATTCCATCCAGCTCTTCATCACTTAAGACATACTCCACAGATGTTTCGCCGTTCTGGTCATCAGAAGGTGTTTCCGTAGGTTCCGGCGTTGTATCCGGTTCCTCTGGTTCTACCTGTGCTGGTGTTGTTTCTTCTGTTGCGTTCGGCGTTTCCGTGGTTTCTGGATTTTCATCCTGCCTTTTCGTGTCAATGTTTGACACCGTTTCTGAATTTTCCGTTCCCGTGTCAATGTTTGACACGGAGTCCGCTGCCTCTCCGGAATAAGTGGTTTTCACCCGGATATAGCAGGTTTCTGCGTAATTTGTGATTCTCGGAATTTTCGAAATGGTCTGGGAAGGAAGAACAATTCCCTCTGCCGGTCCTGCATAAACTTTTTCCGTATCACCATCTTTTTCGTATTCCTGGATTCCAATGTTTACATCACCGGTACTGATGTGGTTTGTAACGGTAACGCTGTCCTGATAGTAAGCATATGATCCACTGATGGTACTTACTGCCGTGACCAGAATTCCGGCTGCTATTGCAATTTTCCTTTTCATTACTGGCCACCTCCTCCAAACCGTTTCCATGCGTCCTGATAAGAAGTGTATTCCTTCTGACCATCTGTTGTCTGAACGGATTCCTCGTAAACTGTTACTTCCAGGTTATCCTGCTCATATTCATCTGCAACAGTAACCCCCGTAAACAGATAAGTTGTTGTTCCTCCAACCGGAACAGCTTTTTTGTAATAGTAATAGCCATCATTTCCCTTAACCCAGTTTGTGGTATCAAGTCCCGTGAACTCTTTTACAGGTTCACTGCATGTAATATATGCCCGGACATAGCAAGGTACATCTCCTGTATTTTTTGCCCTGACTTTTTTTACTACTGATCCGCTGGATGGAACCGGTGTCGGTGTCGGAAAATCCTCATCCGGAATAATGGTGTTATTTCCGGTTCTGATAATGTTTACTACTTCATCATGGTCCGTCTGGTAAGCAGAAGATCCCGATATTGCGGTGGCTGCTGCAAGAAAACCGCAGCAGCACATTCCGGCAATTGACAGCATTCGTTTTTTCTTTTTTTTCATGCTGTTTTCCCTTCTTTTTCAGAACAGTCCGGATGGCTTTCCGGACTGTTATTTAAAGTATTCTTATGATAAAGTGTTGTTTCCATCCTGTTCCGGCTCAACCTGAACATCATCTGGGGTATTTGTTTTGTTTTCATCCGATGCTGCATTTCCGTTTCCATCAACGGTTGTAACCTCATTATTTCCGCTTTCGTCAGACTGCGGAGTCGTGATCTGTCCTGCCTGGCCCTGGTTCTGCAGTTCATATTTTTTCCATGCGGAAGCTGCTTTCTGTGGAATCGTGGTTCCTTCTCCGGTGTTGAGTTCCTGGATTGCATAGTAATGTACCGGCACATTCAGATCTTTTCCATCCAGCTGTCCCTCTACAATATTGGCAGCTGTCAGGCTTGTAAAGATCGGATCTGTTGTTTTTCCCGGTGCAAGTATTTCGTTATAGCTGTAGGTGTAAACCATATTATCTCCTACACGCTTGTTGTACATCAGAGTCCATTTCTTAGAAACATTGTTCATGGAGAACAGCTCTGTATCTTTTGCAACGCCTCCATTCAAACGGTTACCTGCAGCATTAACAGTAATCACCTTTGCAATCGGGATAGAAACATCCAGATATACATAAGCATCATTTTTTCCAACATTTTCGATCTGCGGGTCTTTTTTGATTACCTGGGTCGGAACGATATTGTTGGTTTTTCCATCATTATCCGGTGTGTAGTTCGGCTCATGGCCAACGATGTCTACTTTACCTACAGAAAATTTGTTGGTTACAGAATCATGATCTGTCAGATATGCCATGGATGATCCAACGGCCAGTGCGCCGCATAGTGCTGCTGCTGTAAAAAATGCTGCTACTTTTTTCTTTGTCATAATCGTAATTCTCCTTTTTTTCTTTTTGTTTTTTTTACCTGTTCCCGTTCCTTTGGTTCAGGTCTTTTCTCCGGAAAATAGAAAACCAGAAGCATAAACAGCGCCAGAAAACCTACGGTTAAAAACATGTGGTTTTTAGCCCACATGAATCCGTAGCCCAAATATGGAATGCAGAACAGATATGTTCCGCGAATGTTTTCTGCCGGAATGGTTCCGGAATCCGGATCTGTGTTTGCATCCCCTTTTGTCTGGTATCCCTCTTCTGTTTTTGACAAAATCCGGTGAGTCACCAGATCCCCGTGCCTCTCAAACGTAGCAATATTTCCTGGACGTACATCCCTCTTCGATGAATCCACAACTGCCACTGATCCTGTGGGAATCACAGGTTCCATAGAACCTGACAGAATCACATAACCCCTTAAATCACGGCACTGATAACAGGTAATACCAAGCACCATACAAACCAGAATCCATAGGAATGCGTGTATTACTTTTGTTTTCATTTTTCCTCTCTCTCCTTTTTTACTTTTTGTTGCCACTTTTTCCGTGCAACGGCGTCACCCCCTAAAAATGGGCATAAAAAATACACCAGCCCATGAAAACCATGTTCTGATGCATGAAAGCCCATTTTTCTTTTTTCCGTGTCAATCATTGACACGAGCAATTGAAAGATTTTTTTGTCCTACCTGCTGTCCCTTCTGTTTTCCTTCTTTTGCAAGTATAACATAGCATACCTTTCTGTGACGTGCAATATGACATTTTTTTGAAAAACATGACATTTTCTCAAAAAACATGACATTTTTTCAAAAGATATGACATTTTTTCAAAAAAGATGACATTTTTATAACTGCCTTTTTTCTAAAAAAGGGATGCACAAAGTTCTGCGCATCCCCCGTACTGCTTGACTTTTTTCGTCCGGCAGCTTATAATCAAATCAGAAGCAATCAAGGATATACCAGTGTCGGTGGTTGCCTTTCTGAAATAATCTAAATTATTACAAAGAGCAACAAGAGACATAGGCTATCCCTATCACGTTCTGATCTGATTAGATTCAGTATAGCATATCATCGACTATTTTACTACCTCTTCGACATACAAATCCCCTCTCGCAATTCGTCTACGAGAGGGGATTCTTTTTTATCGTATAAAGTAGTTTGTAATCTGATAATAATCGTTTTCTGTCATGCCGAGTACATCACTCATACCATCGTCCATATGTTCCCAGGTTGTTGCATAATCATAATCTTGATCTGAGAAGGAAAATACAGCTGAGAAATTCACAATCTTTCTTCCGTTATACTCCTGCGGTTGTCCATACATTACAGCGATTGCTCCATATGCATTATAATCATCCATCTGGTTTGCTTTATGGCCTGGAGAGGACATCCAAAGGTTGAAGATCTGGCGGGCAAGATCATCGGAATCTGTATATGACAGACCACCGCCGCAGCCGTTCTGTCTGCCACCATGCAGGGCCAGATTATCGGAAGTTCCATATCCTGGCTGTGTGATTGATCTCATGATATGGTATCCGGCAGCGGCAACGCTTCTCGGATAACAATGTTTTTCATCCCAAATCATAGCTGCATGTCCTTCTTTGACACGTTCTTCATTTACCAGGTCGAAAATCTTTCTGGAAACTTCCTGATCGTAAACGGTCATTCCAAGAGCCTCTTCATTGGTGTAGGGGATCTTTACTTGAACAGGGATAGATGTTATTGCATATTCATCCCCACCATTTGCATGAGCCACAATATATGTAGATCCACGACCAACTGCTGTTACAAGACCGTTCTGATCTACTGTTGCCACAGATTCATCATCAGAACTCCACGTTACCGATTTATCTGTTGCGTTTTCAGGAATAACTTTTGCTGTTAACTGAAGTGTTTCGCCGACTGCAGTTAATTTCCCACTGCTTTGGCTGATATAAATGTTTTCCGCTTTTACAACTGGTATTTCTGTTGGTTTCGGTGTCTCTGTTGGTTTCGGCGTTTCCGTTGGTTTTGGCGTTTCCGTTGGCTTCGGTGTCTCTGTTGGTTTCGGCGTTTCCGTTGGTTTTGGCGTTTCCGTCGGTTTTGGTGTCTCCGTTGGTTTCGGTGTTTCTGTCGGTTTTGCTGCTGGTTTTGTTGTAAGCGCACCGTCTTTTCCGTAGTAATTTCCGTTTACCGTCTGATCCGTTACCATCTTACAGTCTGATCGGAAATAATATGTCTTTCCGGAAATTTTCATCTGCATATCCTTGCAGGCTCCGCCCCAGCTCCGGATATAGTATTTTGCTCCGTTTTCTTCTTTCCAGCATCCGGAAAGCATAACTCCGTTTCCGTCCACAAAATACAGGTTATCTTTGTATGTAAAGCTTGTGTTCACTGCCATGGTGCTGTCTGCCTGGAACCAATACCATTTTCCTCCGGTTTTCAGCCACTCATTCTGATAGGCTGCACCGTTATCATGCAGGTACTATTTTTTTCCGTTCCAGGTCTGCCAGCAGTTTTTATAAGCTCCGCCCCAGCTGCAGAAGAAATAGGTTTTTCCCCCGTCCGTGAAAGATTCATTTGCTTTCATGGTTCCGTCTGCGTTCAGATAGTAACGGTTATTGTCCCAGGTCTGCCAACCCGTTGCAATTTTTCCATCTTTTGCCAGTTTCCACTGTCCATCCATCACGATCCACTGCATGTTGGTTACTTCTGCAGCACTATTGAAGGTATACGAACGTCCATTGATTTTTGCAGACCGGCTCTTATAAGCTCCTCCCCAGCTGCAGAGATAACGGATTTTTCCGGTATCATCCAGTTTCCACTCATTGGAGCGCATACTTCCATCACTATTCATGTAGTATTTATTTCCATCCCAGGTCTGCCAGCCGGTTGCAATTTTTCCGTCTTTCACCAGATACCATTTTCCGCCTTTTACAACCCACTGGGAACCCTGTACCTTACTGTCTGCACCGAAAGTATAACTTCTGCCGTTGATTCTTGCCTTGCAGTTCAGGTAAGCTCCACCCCAGCTGCGGAAGTAGTAAACCGATCCATCCGTATCAATCATCCACTCATTTGCTTTCATGGTTCCGTCTGCATTCAGATAATATTTTTTTCCGTCCCAGGTCTGCCATCCGGTCTGTTTTACACCGTCTTTATAAAAATACCAGGTTCCGGACTCCTGCGTCCATCCGGTTTTTCCAGCTGCCTGTACTGTCTGGGCAGAAACTGCTGGGAACATATTTGTTGCGGCCGGTGTGCCTACTGCCAGGCTCAGGCCAAGAAGTACCATTGCGATTCTTTTTCTCATATTTTTTCCTCCGTCCGTGTCAAACATTGACACCGATTTTTCTGTTGGAATTCCGTGTCAATGTTTGACACGGGATTCCTTGTTTTATTATTTCACTTTTTACTCCGGAATTTCTTCCAGAAGTTCCCCGGTATAATCTTCCCGTTTTCCAAGTTTTACGGCATCGTCCAGTTCGGACTGTTCCATGCATACACTTCCGATCGGGTGGATTCCTGGATCACAAAGAACCAGATACAGATTTCCCTGGTAATCTTCCGCTACATCACCATCCTGCCGGTAGCCAATAAACTCATGCTCAATCGGTATTTCTTCCGGATGCTCCAGATAGAATGGATCAAGCTCTCCCCAGTCCAGTGTGGAAAAATTGAAATTCGGAAAACGTTCTGCTATTACTTTTTCTGCATTTTTTCGAAGCTCTTTCATGTCCATATGGTTTCTCCCCCTTTTTTATTTCTTTGGATCATATTATCATATTACCTTTCCAATTCCGTAATTACAAGAGTCTTTTGCTATTTTTCATATTGCATTTTTATTACATTCTAATCACCCCTCTGTTTTATCTGCTTGTTGTTATTGTAATATGGCTTCCGCTGCTGAATGCGGCTTCCATAGATGCCTTTAATGCGTTCAGGATTTCATCTGCACTTTTTGTTCCCCCGTAGAAGCCCGTATTGGCCGTTTCCTGCGATTTTTCTGCATCGTACCGTAAAATGATCGTAAGTCCTGTTCCAGCCGTTGCAGCGTCCGAAAACGAGCTTGAAAGGGTTGTCTTGGATGTACAGGAAACGGTAAGTGTTCCACTCAGGAACTTACAGCCGGAAAACAGGTTCCCGCTATCCGTACAGGAAGATGGGATTTCACCGGTTATGGATTCCAGTGCGGTACATCCGAAAAAACTGCTGTTCATTTTCTGTGCAGACGATGGGATATGTACTTCTTTCAGGTTGACGCAGCCATTGCAGATATTCGAAAGTTCTTTCGCACTGTCCGGAATCTGGACAGATGCCAGAGCCACACAGCCGTAATACATGGAATCCATGTTCTCCAGCTGCATACAGGCTGTTGTATCGGCTCCCTCGATCAGTGCCGTATCACCGTAAAATGCTTTTTTTGCCTGTTTTATATTTCCTGGAAGTTCCATGGCCTTTTCCAGTGCGATACACCCTTCTGCGCAGGATGTAATATCTTCCAGCCGGACCGCACCAGACATATCCGGCATACTGGTCATCGCCGTAGCATTCTTGAATGTTTCCACCATGCTTCTCACTGTATCCGGGATGCGGCACAATGTTTCCAGGTATTCGTCATTTCCTGTAAACCAGTAGTCCATGCTTTCCACTTCTGCCTCCGGATCAATCCAGGTCAGCCGTTTAACAGAATATTTCTTCCATGGCGCAGAATCTGATTTGAAATTCCGGACGCTTCCTTTTCCGGATATTTCTAGATCCCCGTTGGAATACAGGATAGCCTCCACATCATCTGGATTTTCTCTGCCGATTTTATACCTAACACTTTCATCACGGTCAATAAGCACTGTTATCTCTGCCTTGATATCCGGATATGCCTTGGAGGAAACCTCTACGGTAACACTGTGGCCATGTGCCGGCACTTTAGCCGGTGACACGCTGTATGTATCTGCATCCAGAAGCTGTTTCTTTTTCCCGGATATTCCGTATACGCGGAAATTTTTTTCTGAAATCCTACTTCCGGCAGCATAGCTTTTCTCTGCAGCTTCCACCTTGATCGTTTCCGGTTTTTCCGGTGCAGCTTCTTTTCGAAATTTTGGCAGTACCAAAAATACGACTCCAACAAGAATCAGCAAAATAACAGCAATCAACGCTATGATCCACAAGCTGCTTTTCTTTTTCTGCCTTTTTTTCTCTGGCTGTTTTTTTGATACGGCCATTTTTACTCTTTTTCCTTTTCCCACATTTCTCTTCCTTTCGTTTTACTTTTGCCTGTTATCCGGTGCCAAATCACAATTAGCCAGATTGGTATAATAATTCTGGATGGTCATTGGTGCATTATACAGTGCCGTCAAAAGATACGCCTTGATATTCCCGATTTTCTTTTCCGTATTGTGCAGGCACTTCAGGATATAACAGATGTGATCTTTATCCAGCTTCAGGAACATGCTTTTTACAATCGAAACAGGACGTTCCTTTCCTCCAATCCGAATTGTTCCTGCATCCGGCGGCAGCATTAGGGTTTCTACAATCAGATCGATCAGTTCATCCACTTCCTGCTTGTTATAGATCGGCGGGTAGTTCTCGTAATCAATATTTTTCCGAATCAGTTCCCGGTAGGCAGATATCCGATCCATCATATCCATCCCACCTCTTTTTGTTCCCCGCTTTATATTATGATGTTAGGGTCAAAACCATAAATAACTTTGTCCTCTATTTCTATAGCACCTTGAAAAATTCATATTTTGTAGTGTAATACCGGATTTCTTCGGATATACGCTGGTATTCCCTTCCTTGATTTTATACAAGTACCGGATTTTGAGCGTAATGTCCTAAACCCTTCACATAGTTGAAGAGTTTTCTGAAATTCAATGCTACTATCTTGGAACCGAAAAAGAACTTGCCCCGCTGTTTCCCACGAGGTATCTTTTCCAAGTGGTAATTCTTGCGTATATTCGATGGAACAGTTTCCACTCCATTACGCAGCCTTGCATAATTTTTGAATTCTTTGCTATTCATGTTCCGTTGGATTTTCGCACGTTCATGCGCTGCTTTGGATGTTACTATTTTTGCAACCTTCTTAAAGATCTTCGGCTTGCATTGATCCTGCTACGGACAGTTGGCACACTGCTCATGCAGAGAGGAAACGGCACACTGATTGCTTGGTTTCATATAAGAACAGCTTTTCGGTGCATGGCCGGCTGGACATCGGAGGACTTTTGTTCCCTCTTCGTTGAATTCAAAATCAGCAAGGATATCCGGAGCCGGTTTCCCCGTCAGACTTGTGGTAATCAGTTCTACGTTTTTATGAGCTGCAAGTTGTGTGTTTTCTGTTCCACTATATGCTCCATCCGTGACTATAACAGTCCGTTCTTCCTGGTTATCCATCTGCGCAAGGTGCTCCTGGATAAACTGACTGTCACTATGGTTGTTTTGCTCATACTGGTACTCTGTTACAACAGAACCATTGGCTCCAACGGATTCTTCAAGATTAGCAGCATATCCTCGATGCTCTTTTCCTGCTTTATTCCGGAATGTCGCTTCAGGGTCAGAAGGATTCTGCAGCATGGTTGATTTCATGCCGCCGTCTTCTTTCGTGCGGAGTCTTCGGTTTTCATTTTCAACAATGGTCTGTTCTGACAGGCATCTGACAAACAGATCATACTCTGTTGAATCATTGTAATCAGACTCACACAGGGCAAGAAGTTTATCCGCATCCGTTAAGAGCTGCTTCATGCGCTCATCTGCATCGGTACTGCGCTGATGATAAATCACTCTGTTAAAATCGTTAGGATCGATATAATGTTTTAAATCGTCAGACAGAGCGGAACCATTGATTTTATTCACATACATCGCCAGCTTTGCAATGCAGGTGTATATCAGTTCCATTCGGCTGAGCCTGCGGACGTTGGATTCGATCATCATGGAATCCATACGCCTGACTTTACCGCTGATTCCCACCAGTTTTGCAATGGAAGCACTTAAATCTTTCACACAATCATGATAAAGATCCTTGTTGTGAAGTGTTTCATAATCATAGCACCTCTTGGGGAAACGGCTTAAGGTCTTGTCACTCAAAGACTGTTCTTCAAAACTTGTTGTGTGCAGTGCGTACTGAATTCGAAAATCCAGCATAAGATTTTCGACCATCTCGTCATCGGAATAATCAAAAAGCTCTTTGATAATGAGCGCACCAACAATCACGTTGACCGGAGTATTCGGTCTGGATGCCTTATCGCTGTATAAGACAGAAAAACGCTTTTCATCAATGGCAGGAAATATTTCATCGGCAAAGACTTTTGCCCAGGATTTTTCCAATGCTTTTTGTTCTCTGGCAGTTAATCCAGAAAAACTATCTGTAAATGACATTTGCTGGTAAGTATTTTCTTTGAATGACATAGAGATTGCCTTCTTTCCTACTAAGATATCTCTATTATACAGCAAGTAAACCATTTAGGCTTGTATTTACTACAAAATATATGAACTTTTCAAGGTACTATAGAGGGGCTTTTGACCCCAACATCATAGTTTTAAAATAATATAAAGCAAACGGATAAAAATATTTTCTCCGTCATAAACTTCAAAAAGAGAGGGAAAAACTTATGATTTTTTATTTTACCGGAACTGGTAATTCGCTTTGGGCTGCAAAAGAAATTGGAAAAGAGCTGAATCAGCCTGTTGAGAATATTATAAAACAGAAAACAGAAAGCAATTTTTTCTGCAAAGACGATATAATCGGTTTTGTCTTTCCTACCTACATGAGCGATCTGCCATGGATTGTAAAAGAATTTTTATTGAAGTTAACGGTCAATCCTGACTGCTATACTTTTGTCGTCATGACTTCTAACAATGGAAAAAGCGGAAATTCTTTTGTCAGCCTAAGTCAGGCACTTTCCCGCAGCGGTGCAAACCTGTCGGCTGTCTTTGATCTGCAGATGCCAGGCAACTGTTTAATCAGCTCAGAGCAGGAAAATCTGGAACGACTGAAAAAAGCACCGGAACGGTTAAAATCTATCATATCTTTTATAAAAGAACGAAAAACAAACTTTACATCTGACGGAAGTCTGCCAAAAGAAGATTTTGTTACTGCATCGTATTTTTATGGAGGACATTCCTGTGCAGCCTGTTATGCCTGTCTTCACTGGTGTCCCAAGAATGCTACCCTGCTTAAAGTTCCATTTTTGAAACATCGTCCGCAGTATCATCATCCAGATGTAATGCTGGCGGAAATCAAAGAATAAGTCTGTAAACGGTGCCCCGGTCCTGCATCCAAATGATCTGCAGGGCCGGGGCGCTTTGCAATTTATGTGCGTGTAAGATGTTGGCTTTTTATTTTCGCTCCGTCTCGCATACGATGATATGTTTGCTCTTCTCATACCCGGGAACTTTCCGGTCCGTGATAAAAATCGGTTTTTCAAAGTCTGCGAAGGTAACGGAACTGATGCTGTTAAATTTGCTTGCGTCACAGAGGACGTAGCACTGGCGGCACTGCTCCATGGCGGTCTTTTTGATTCCTGCTTCATTGCCATCCGGCGTTGTGCAGCCGCTTCTTCTTGTGACACCGTTAGTGCCGAAAAAGCCTTTGGTGAAGTGGTATTCTTGAATCGTGCGGATCGCCTGGTTTCCCACAACGGCTTCGGTGGAGCTTTTCAGCTCGCCGCCGACCAGAATGACTTTATAGCCGCGGGATGCCAGCCGCTGTGCATGGGCAACTGCGTTGGTCACGAAAACGGCGGAGGTTGTTCCGATAAAATCGATCATATGCGCTGTCGTCGTTCCCGCATCGAGAAAGACGAAATCATCCGGTTCAATCAGGGATGCCGCATACTCTGCAATTTTCCGCTTGGCGTCGCAGTTCAGCTCATTTTTCTGTGCAACGGTGTACTCATGCGCCGTCACTTTCTGACCGGCCTCCACGGCACCGCCGAATACCTTTTCCAGCTTGCCCTCCTTATCGAGCGCCGTGATATCGCGGCGTACCGTAGATTCCGAAGTGTCGAGAAGATCCCGGACTTCCGTCACGGTGATGCTTCCCTTTTCTTTTAACAGTTTCAAGATAATTTCATGTCTCTGCTGTGTTAACATTTCTTTCCTGCCTTATATTCTGCCACATTGGTTTCCAGAATGATTTTGCGGAGCGGAAGGATGTTTCCCGGGGATACGGAGAGTTCATCCACGCCCATGGCAAGGAACTCTTTTGTCAGCTCCTGATCTGCGCCGAGCTCGCCGCAGATACCTGCCCAGATGCCTGCTTTGTGTGCATTCTCCACAACCATCCGGATCATGCGCAGAATCGCCGGGTGGTGCGGATCAAAGAATGGATCCAGTTTGGTGTTCTGGCGGTCGATCGCGAGGGTGTACTGACTGAGGTCGTTCGTTCCGATACTGAAGAAATCAACCTCTTTTGCCAGCTCATCGCTGATGATGGCAGACGCCGGGGTCTCGGGCATGATACCCTGCCCTGGCGATATCGGT
>OAUV01000593.1_pt1 | contig 33857 bp, 26 predicted proteins | sample 1516841 | NCBI WGS metagenome assembly OAUV01 (sample SAMEA2580044, study PRJEB22360) | human gut metagenome | biome: human gut; feature: human-associated habitat; material: faeces | place: Denmark | collected 2008/2010 | reverse complement strand
ACATGACCAGCGTCATGCCGCCGTGTTTGAACGATGCGAAAAATCCCGGTCCGACTTGCAGACCGATCGAGAAGACGAACAGAATCAGCCCGAATTCCTGCACGAAGTGCCTGACCTCGCCGTCCACCGTCATTCCGAAATGACTCAGGACGATACCTACGAACAGAATCCATGTGATTCCGAGCGAGATGCCGCCGATTTTGACTTTTCCGAGCAAAATGCCGATGGTGATGACCAATGCGAAGGTCAGCACGGCATGGGCGATGCCGCTGCCGAAGAACAAGGTGTGTAACCACTCCATATTAACCTACTTTTGTGCGAATTGCCAGCAATTGTGCAAAAGTAGTATTTATTATAGAATTTAAAAAACTTTGATGCGACTTTTATGAGCCCGATATATGCCCGTCCGCCTGCCGCAGGGCTTACTGCTAATACAGATACCGCTCCATCAGCGGCATCAGCAGCGCCGTGGCCAGTCCCATCAGGGCCATCGCCAGCCCGCTCAGAGCTCCTTCGACGGCTCCCATCTCGATGGCGCGCGCCGTACCTATGCCGTGCGCCGCGGCTCCCAGCGCAAACCCCCGGGCTTCGGCATCCCGCACGCCGCAGCGGCGCAGGATCCACTCGCCGAAGATGCTGCCGAAGATCCCCACGCAGAACACCACGACCGACGTGACGGGGACGATGCCGCCCAGCGGCCCGGAGACCGACACGGCGATGGGCACGGTGACCGACTTGGGGGCTATCGAGTTGAGTATCTCGCGTCCGGCGCCGAACGCCATGGCGATATATACGACGCTCAGCACGCCCGCCACGCAACCCGCAAGGGTGGCGATCCCGACCGGGAGCAGGCTTCCGCGCAGTTGTTCGACCTGTTCGTAGAGCAGGTAACCGAGTGCGACGACCGACATGCCCAGGGCAAAGTCGAGGATGCCCGTGGCTTCCTGGTAGCGGGCATAGCCGATGTCCGCCGCACGGAGGAATACGATGACGGCGACGAACGTGAGCAGCACGGGATGCAGCAGCGGCATCCGGATGCGGCGGTAGACCGCCGTCCCGAGGCAGTAAAGCCCCACGGTGAGCGTCAGCAGGAAGAGGTCGGTGGAGAGGAACGCCTTGTCAATCATTGTCCGGGGTGTTTACGACGGTTTCACGAAGGTGCCGGATGCGGCGCAGGCGCGAGCGGCGGTTCAGGCTCTGGAACGTCTGCCCCGTCACCAGCAGGACGATGATCGTCGAGGCGATGCCCGAGATTACGATCGCCCACAGGTTGTCGAGGATCACGCGGTAGGAGTCCATCAGCCCTACGCCGTAGGGGACGAAGAAGAGTGCCATGGCCCCCAGCAGGAACCGGGCTGCGGGACGTACCGTTTCGGCTTTGACCCAATGCAGGCACAAGGCTGCGAAGAGCAGGATCATGCCGATGATGTTACCTGAAACATAACCTCCGGTGAGGATGCTCAATGCATTGCCGATCAGCCAGAAAAGAAGGATGTAAAAAAGTCCGGACATTGCGTGTGCGCTTGATTCCGGGGCAAAGATAATGTTTCCCGGCGGAAATTGTTCCTCCCGCCTGCGATTTTATGCGCGGCGTGCCGCCTCCGGCTTCGGAGGCGCATTCCGGATCGGGCTTGCGGGAGATGCCGGCCTTGCCGTTGTCCGTGGACGGGCGCCATCCTGCGGGTGTGGCCGCCGGAAACCTCTTTTTTTGGGGAGGGAACCCGGCATGCCGGTGGAAAAATGGCGGAAAGGGAGGATCCGTCCGATCCGCACCCCTTTCCGGCGAGCGGGCCTTTTCAGCCCGGTATTTTTCGGGCTATGGTCTGCCGTTGCCGCCGCGGCCCCTGCGGCGTGCCGTCTTAAGCGCGCAATGCGTACTGGCGCACGACGCGCATCCGCCGCGCCCCCTGCCCCTGAAGAAGCACCACATCCGCCGCAGTACGACGGCTGCGACCACGATGCCGATACCCCAGACCGCAAAGTCCTGCCACCCCATGTCAGAGCCACATGAAAAGGCGGTAGACCGCCCATGCTACGACCCACGCCAGCACCGTGTTGTAGGCCACGGCAGCCGTGGCCCATTTCCACCCGGCCTCGGCGCCGATGGCGGCGATGGTCGCAATGCAGGGGAAGTAGAGGAGGATGAATACCAGAAAAGCCAGTGCCGATGCCTGCGTGAAGTCGCCGCTTGCCAGCAGCTTGCGGGAGAGGTTCACGGTTTCCTCGTCTTCGCCGGCCAGCTCTGCGACCTTGCCCGCCTGCGTGCCCGTGCCGACCTGTGCGTCAGCGTTTTCCGCAATGCGGATCGCCGTCTGTCCGTCCGCCCCGCCGATAATGGCGATGCTGCCTTTCGGCAGGTTCCCGATCTCGATCTTTTCGCCCGATCCCGTGACGATCTCCGTCGTGCCGGCGCCGGGGGCGCTTGCCGCCTCCCCGCCGTCGGGATAGAGCACGCCGAGCGTGCTGACGACGATCTCCTTGGCCGGGACACCCGACAGCAGTGCCACGCCCGCCTTCCAGTTCAGCCCCAGCGGACTGAATATCGGCGCACAGCTTTGCCCCAGACGCCCGAGGTAGGAGTTCTCGTAGTGGGCCGTCGTGCCGCCCTCTTCGCTGCGGGGGTAATAGCTCAGGAACCATACGACCATCGAAGCGATCAGGATCATGCCTCCCATCTTGCGCAGGTATTGCGCGCATTTGTCCCACATGTGGGTGAGCGTCGTCTTCCATGTCGGCAGGCGGTAGGGCGGCAGTTCCATGACGAAGGGCGTTTCGTCCACCGGGAACATGAAGCGCCGCATCAGGCGTGCCGTGACGACGGCCAGCACGACTCCCAGCACATAGAGCCCGATCATCACCAGACTGGCGTCGGCGGCGAAGAACGTCCCGGCGAGCAGGAGGTAGATCGGTATTCGGGCACTGCATGACATGAAGGGGGTTATGAGTATGGTTATCAGCCTGCTGCTTCGGCTCTCGATCGTCCGGCAGGCCATGATGGCCGGGACGTTGCAGCCGAAGCCCATGATCAGCGGGATGAACGATTTGCCGTGCAGGCCGATGCGGTGCATCACGCGGTCCATGATGAACGCGGCGCGCGCCAGATAGCCCGAATCCTCCATGAACGAGATGAACAGGTAGAGGATCATGATGTTGGGCAGGAAGACGATGACCGCCCCCACGCCGCCGATGATGCCGTCGACCAGCAGGTCGCGCAGCGGCCCCGCGGGAAGGAGCGCGTCCACGCCGCTGCCGATCCATCCCACGAGCGTGTCGATCCACTCCTGCGGGTAGGCGCCGAGGCTGAACGTGCACCAGAACATCAGCCACATCAGGAAAAAGAAGATCGGGAAGCCCCACAGCTTGTGCGTCACGAAGGTGTCGATCAGCTTCGTGGCCGAGGCCTCTTCGCGTTTCCCCGGGGTGTAGGTCTCCTTGAGCGCCCCCTGAATGAACCCGTATTTCTGGTTGGCGAAAGCCGTCTCGACATCCTCGCCCAGGGCCTCGGCGATGCGCTTCGCCTCGCGGTCGCGGATCTCCACCCACTCGGGATAGCGGCTGCTGCCGCGCAGGTGTTTCCCCACCACCTGGGACGATCTTCTTTCCCTCGACCTGCCTGTCGCCTTCGAGCATCTTCATGGCATAGTAGCGTGGCGGGAAGGCCTTGGGCAGTTCGCCGCGGTAGTCGCTCATGTCGTCCTTGAGCCGCCGGAGCCCCTCCTCGATGACGGGGCCCATGTTTATATGGATGTGGCGTACGCGCTCGTCCTGATTTTCGTACACGGCGATCACGGTGTCCAACAGCGCCTCGATGCCTTTGCCGTTGCGTGCCTCGACGGGTACCATCGGTACGCCGAGCATCCGTCCCAGGTTGTCGTAATCGAGCTCCGAACCGCGTGAATTGAGCTCGTCATACATATTGAGAGCCACCACCATGCGCGGGTTTATGTCGATCAGCTCGGTCGTCAGGTAAAGGTTGCGTTCGAGGTTCGACGCCACGACCGAGTTGATGATGACGTCGGGCGTCTTTTCGGCGATATGGCTGCGGACGTAACGCTCCTCGGGGGTATAGGCCGAAAGGGCATAGGTGCCCGGCAGGTCGGTCACCTCGAAGCGGTAGCCGCGGTAGTAGCGGTGGCCGCTCTTGGCGCCGACGGTCACGCCGCCGTAGTTGCCCACGTGTTCATGGCCGCCCGATATGGCGTTGAAAAGCGAGGTCTTGCCGCTGTTGGGGTTGCCCACGAGCGCCACGCTGATCGTGCGGCTGTGGCGCGAGATGACCTCGTCGGCCGTGGCGCAGTCGTCGTCCGCGCCCGGTGTCCCTGCGGCAGGGCATTCGGGGATTTGTTCCGGCGTTCCGCAGCCGCAATGCCCGTGGTGGTGCCCGTGATGAGGGCGGTGACGGTGATGTCCTCCGGCAAGGTATTCGTTCACTTCGCTGTCGGAGAGTACGACGACCATGTCGGCCTCGGTACGGCGCAGCGAGATGTCGTAGCCCATGATTTTATATTCGATCGGGTCTTTCAGGGGGGCGTTGAGTATCACTTCGACCCGCTGCCCGCGGATGAACCCCATCTCCATGATACGTCGGCGGAAGCCTCCGTGACCCGTTACCTTGAGGATCGTGGCCGACTCGCCGGTTTTAAGTTCGGATAAACGCATTGTCGCTCTTTGTTTTGGCGCCAAAGATACGACTTTGCGGCCGGATATGCAATCCCCATTTGTGGGTATATTCGGGCGCGTATCCGGCCTGCCGCTTCTGTGCGGCAGGGCGGGGCCGGCCCGTCGGCGCGCCGTTTTCCGCCTGCGTCAAACGCCTGCGTCGGGCGGCGCTACCACCCGCCGCCCAGCGCCTTGCAGAGGTTCACGTAGTTGATGTACTGCTGCGCCACGAGGTTCACCAGCCCCATCTGCGACTGGTAGAGGCTCCGTTGGGCGTCGATCACGTCGAGGTAGTCCGACAGCCCGCTGCGGTAGAGCGCCTGCGTCATGGTGGCGATACGGTCGTTCGAGACGACCAGTTCGCAGTAGCGCTCCGCCTGCCCGCGGTAGGTGGCGATGGCGACCAGCGCCTTCTCGACATCTGCGAATGCCGTCAGCACGGTTTGCTCGTAAGTCTTTGCCGCCTGCGTATAACGTTCCATGGCCGCCAGCTCCGAGCGGCGCAGCTTGCCGAAGGCGAACAGGGGTTGCGTGAGCGAGCCCAGCGCATCCCACGCCCAGGGGTTTGCCGCAGTTAAACTTTTGATCGAGTTGGATGCTATTCCGCCTTTGGCCGTCAGTGCGATGGACGGGAACCTTGCCCCGCGTGCGCCCCCGGCTTCGGCAGCCGCCCGGAGCATGTCGTAACGCGCTTCCATGATGTCCGGGCGCCGCTCGAGCAGTTCCGACGGAAGCCCTACGGGGATGTCGGCGGGATGGCGGTCTACGAGCAGGCGCAGCCCCGCACCCGTGCTGTCCGCCGCCTGCGGCGTTTCGCCCAGCAGGATGTCGAGCGACAGCCGCGTCTGCTTCACGGCACGTTCGTATTGCGGGATGTCCGCCTCGGCCGTGTAGACCAGGCTGCGTGCCTGCTCCAGCGCCACGCCGTCCGACATGCCGTAGCGGAACATCGAATCGATCAGTGCGGCCGATTCGCGCCGCAGGGTGCAGCTGCGCCGGGCGATCGCCAGGTCGCGTTCGTATTCGAGCAACGTGAAGTAGGTCGTGGCGACCTCCGCGGCCAGCGACAGCCGCACGCCCCGCAGCGCCCATTCCGAAGAGGCGATTTGCGCCCTGGCCGCCCGTTTGGCGTTGCGCAGCTGCCCGAACAGGGCGATTTCCCACGAGAGCGACGGTTCGACGGCGTAGGTCTGTACGATCTTGGTCTGCGGCGTGTATTCCCCCTCGGCCGTGACGCCTATGCCCACCTGGGGCAGGAACTGCGCCCGCACGACGCCGAGGTTCTGCCGCGCCTCTTCCACGCGCGAAGCCGCTACGGCCACGTCGCGGTTGTTCTCCAGCGCCCGCTGCACGAGGTTGTCGAGCACCGTGTCCCCGAACAGCCGCCACCAGTCGGAGGCGAGCGCCGCGGTGTCCCGCGGGAAGCCTTCGCCGTAGAGGTAGTCGTCGGGCACGTCGACCTTGGGCGGGTAGAAACGGGGTGTGCAGGCCGCGCAGGCGAGCGCGAAGATTACGGTAAGGTATCCGGTTTTCATAGTTTTTCCTCCTGTTTTTTGCGTTCGCGGCGGCGTTCGAAATTCCCGATGCGCCCCACGAAATAGTAGAGTGCCGGGTAGACGAAGATGCCCAGCAGCGTGGCGAACAGCATACCGCCCACCAGTGCCACGCCCATGATGTTGCGTGCCGTGGCGTAGACCCCGCTGGCGAATACCAGCGGCATGACGCCGAGGATGAACGCGAAGGCGGTCATGATGATCGGCCGCACGCGCAGTTTGGCGGCGCCGATCGCGGCGTCCATCAGCGACAGGCCCTTTTCGTTGAACAGCCGGTCGGCGTACTCCACGACCAGGATGGCGTTCTTGGCCGCCAGGCCGATGAGCATGACCAGCGAAATCTGCATGTAGACGTCGTTGACGAAGAAGGCGTCCAAAAGGTGCGATACCCCGATGAAGAGCACGGCGCCCAGCACTGCGACGGGGACGCTCATCAGGATCGCCAGCGGCAGTCCCCACGATTCGTAGAGCGCCGCGAGGGCCAGGAAGACGAACACCAGCGCCAGCAGGTAGACCAGCCCACCCGTCTTCGAGGCATTGGCTTCCTGATAGGAGGTGCCGCTCCACGCCGTGCCGATGTCGTCGGGCAGCACCTCGCCGGCCGTACGGGTGATCTGCTGCATGACGGTCGTGGTCGAGGCGCGCGCCGCGGGCGTCACCGTGAGGGAGATCGAGCGGTAGAGGTTGAACTGCGAGACGTATTCCACGCCCACCGTGTCGACGACCTCCACGAACGACGATACGGGCACGCTCTCGCCCGAGGACGAAGCGACGTAGTAATTGTCGAGCGAGCGTTTGTCGATCCGGTATTCGGGAGCCGCCTGAATATAGGTCTGGTAGAGCTTGCCGAAACGCGAGAAGTTGTTGATGTAGGCGCCTCCCAGCAGGGTCGTCAGGTCGCCGTACAGCCGGCCAGGGCCGACGCCTGCGGCGAGCGCCTGCTCCTTGTCGATGCGCAGGCGGCGCTGGGGCACCCCGGCGTTGAACTGCGTGGTCACCGAGGCGATCGAGGGCTGTTTGCGCAACGAATCCATCAGCCGTCCGGCCTGGGCGAGCAGGTAGGCCGTGCCGCGCCCTTCGAGATCCTGCACCTCGACCGATACGCCCGACGTGATGCCCAGCCCGGGGATCGAGGGCGGGATGAAGGCATAGCACTCGGCTCCCGGCACGGCGACGTACAGCTCGTCGGTGAGTTTCTGTGCGATTTCCATGGCCGAGAGTTTGCGGTCGGCGAAGTCGACCAGCGAGACGAAGATGATGCCGCTGTCGGTCGAGGCGATGCCCGCCATCATGTTGAAACCCGCGGCGAACGAGGTCGAGGCCACTTCGGGCAGGGTGCGGATCACGGCGTCGGCCTCTTCCATGGCGGCCTGCGTGACGGGAAGCGCCGAGGCTTCGGGCGTGGAGACCATCACCATGACGTAGCCCTGGTCTTCCTCGGGGAGGAACCCCGCGGGCAGCTTGCGCCATACGACGAAGATGACCGCGAGTACCACGGCGATGAATACGCCCGTGCGCGTCACGTGGCGGATAAGCGTCGGCGTAAAGGCCGTATAGCGATCCATGTTGCGGGAGAAGGAGCGGTTGAAGGCGGCGAAAAAGCCTTTCTGCGGTGGTTCGCGGCGGCGCAGCAGCAGGGCGCAAAGCGCCGGGGAGAGCGTCAGGGCATTGAATGCCGAGATCACTACCGAGACGGCGATCGTGATGGAGAACTGCTGGAACAGCCGCCCCGTGATGCCGCCCGTGAACGACACGGGGACGAATACGGCCAGCAGCACGACCGTCGTGGCGACGATGGGCGAGGCGACGTTTTTCATGGCTTCGAGCGCCGCGGCGCGGGGCCGCATGCCGGCGGCGATATTGACCTGCGCGGCCTCGACGACCACGATGGCGTCGTCGACCACCAGGCCGATGGCCAGCACCAGCCCCAGCAGCGAGATGATGTTGACCGAGAAGCCCAGCAGCGGGAAGAGCGCGAAGGCCCCGATGAGCGAGACGGGGATCGCCACGAGCGGGATGACGGTCGCCCGCCAGTCCTGGATGAAGAGGTAGATGATGAAGATCACCAGGATGAGGGCGATCACCAGCGTGTGGAATATGTCCCGGATACCGGCGTCGATGCTGGTCGTGGTGTCGACGATCGTGGTGGCCGCAATGCCGTCGGGCATGCGTTTTTCGAGCCGTGCCATCGCCGCCCTGACCTTCTTGCCCACCTCCACGGCGTTGCTGCCGGGCTGCTGGTAGACGACGATCATGGCCGTGGGCTTGCCCTCGAAGAGCGAGCTCACGCCGTAGCTCTGGCTGCCGAGCGAAACCTCGGCCACATCGCACAGCCGGATCTGCTGGCCTTCCGAAGTCGTGACGACCACGATGTCGCCGAACTGCGCGGGGGTGGTGATCTGCGGCGGCATGGTCACCGTATAAGTATAGGTGGTGCCGTCGGGCGCGGGTTCGGCCCCGAACTGCCCGGCGGGGTAGATGCCTCCCTGGTTCTCGATGGCCGCGGTGACGGCCGAAACCGGGATGCCGTAGTATTTCAGCACGTCGGGCTTGAGCCATACGCGCATGGCGTACTCGCCGGCGCCCATGATCGACACTTTGCCTACGCCGTCGATCTTGAGCAGCTCGTTCTGGAGGTTGATGTAAGCGTAGTTGGAGAGGAACTCGGCGTCGTAGCGTCCGTCGCTGTGCAGCGAGAAGACCAGCAGGAAGCCGGTCATGGTCTTGCGCGTGGTGACGCCCTGCTTGGTGACCGTCGCCGGGAGCTGTGCGGTGGCCGAAGAGACGTTGTTCTGCGTGAAGATGGCGTCCAGGTCGGGGTCGGAGCCTATGTCGAAGGTCACCTGCATGACCATCGAACCGTCGTTGGCGCTGGTGGTCTGCAGGTAGAGCATGTCGCTCACGCCCATGACGCTCTGCGCCACGGGCGTCGCCACGGCGTTGTTGACCGTCTCGGCATCGGCGCCGTCGTACGTGGCCGAGACCTCGACCACGGGCGGCGTGATGTCGGGGTATTGTTCGATCGGCAGGTTCAGGATCGAAATCAGCCCCACGATGACGATGACGATGGCCAGCGACAGGGCGAAGATCGGGCGCGAAACGAAAAATTTCTCCATGGCGTCACTTTTTTTCGGGGATGACCTTCATGCCGTTGTGCAGTTTCTGCTGCCCGGCCGTTACCACCAGTTCCCCGTCGATGAGCCCTTCGTCGATGCACCACATCGCCCCGTACGTGTCGCCCGGAATCACCCGGCGGTACATGGCCGTGCTGTCGGGGCGTACCACCCAGACCGAATTGACGCCCTGCGCCTGGCTCACGCACGCCTGCGGCACGACCACGCGCGGCCGTACGGGGCCGACGCTGGCCTCCACACGGGCGAACTGCCCGGGTTTGAGCGAACGGTCGGGGTTGGGGAACATCACTACCAGCACGAGCGTCCCGGTCGTGCTCGACACGTCCTTACGCGTATAGTCGTAAAGCCCCTCATAGGGGTATTCCGTGCCGTCGGCCAGCATCAGGCGAATGTCGGTGAGCAGTCCCGCGTTGTCGAAGATCGAGGTGCGCGGCCCCGCCGAGCGCAGGTATTGCGCCATCGGGATCGCCACGTCGACGGTCAGCGTGTCGATGTTCGAAATGGTCGTCAGCACCCCGAACTGCGTGCCCGGGCCCACGTAGTCGCCCACGTGTGCCGAGGTGTTGGAGATGATACCGTCGATGGGCGAGCGAAGCTCCGTATAGCCGACGTTCATGCGGGCGCTGCTGAGGGTCTGCTCGGCCGAGCGGACGGTGGCTTCGGCGGCTTTGTACTGGGCCGTATACTGATCCAACTGCGACTGGCTGATGGCGTTGATCCTGGCCAGCGGCACGGCGCGGTCGTAGTTGTTGCGGGCTTCGATCGCCTGCGCCCGGGCCGATTGCAGGGCGGCCTCGGCTGCGAGCATCGAGGTCGAAAGCTGGTCGGGGTCGATCGTGAACAACAGCTGCCCGCGCTTCACGGGCATACCGTTGGCAAACTGCTTCGTAAGCAGGTAGCCGTTCACGCGCGGCTGGATCACCGCATCGAAATTGCTCGCCAGGTAACCGATGAACTCCATGCGGTTGGGAACGCTGTCCGTGACGGCTTCGGCCACGCCGACCCTGAGCGGGGGCATGGCGGTTTCGGGCTTGTGCCTGCGGCACCCCGCGAGGAGTACGGCGAGCAGCCCCGTGATAAGGAAAAGTCTGTTCATACCGGGATGTTTTACACCCTTGCAGGGGCAAAAAACGTACCGTGAACAGGGTGACAGCTAGTTAAAAAGGGGATTATATGCTAAAAAAAGCTGATTTTTTTAACTGCAAATGATGATGTTTAGATAATTTTTATATCTTTGCGTTGATAACAAACCCAAATTAATATAAAAGTTATGAAAGAATTAGTAGCAAAGATCAATGCCGAGTACGAGGTATTCGCAGCAAATGCAGCAGCACAGGTAGAGAAAGGCAACAAGGCCGCCGGTACGCGTGCCCGCAAATCAGCACTGGAGATTTCGAAGCTGATGAAGGAATTCCGCAAGGTTTCCGTAGAGGCTGCGAAATAATCGCCGACTACAAAGACGCAACAAAGGCTGTCCTTGCGGGCAGCCTTTGTTGTTTTCGTGCCGCATGCGGAGTGCTCCCGCGGCAAGCCGCGCGGGCACGGGTGCAGGTCAGGGCTCGATGCCGAATTTGCGGAATACCTCCATGTCCTCCCCGGCGAGGCCCGTCTTGCGGAAGGGTACGGCCTCGTTGTGGTCGTTCAGATAACGGCGCGGCCGGGTGCGGTCGTAGCCCGCGTTGACCAGCGACACGCCCGTGTCGATGTAATTCCCCCGGATCGAAGCCATGTCGGCCATGGTGTGGAACAGCGCGTGGGTCGTGGCGGGTACCGTGGCGTTTGCCTCGGCGGCAGCGGCCTTGTCGGGGAAATTCTGCCGGTAAGCGTCGGAGAACCACGCCAGCGAAGCGACGTAGAGCTGGTAGGCCGTCGTCGTGGGCGAAGCGTGCAGGAAGCGTTCGCGCCTGTCGTCGAGGATGTCCTCGCCATGGTCGGCGCAGTAGAGCAGCGCCGACGAAGTCCCGCGCAGTCCGCGCAGGTACTGGATCGTTTCCGAGAGGAAGAAATCCGTGTAGAGAATCGAATTGTCGTAGGCGTTGCGGAGCGTCTGCACGTGTTCCCGCGAGATCGCCACGTCGTCGTCGGGGCGGAAATGCGCGAACTCGCGCGGGTAACGCTGGTGGTAGCTGAAGTGTGAGCCGTAGCAGTGGAGTATGAAGAGCATCTTCTGCGCCTTGTTGCTTTCCACGGCGCGGCGCACCTCGTCCAGCAGCTGCATGTCGTGGCGCGGCGAGCGGATATAGATCAGGTGGTCGGCGTCGCGGGCGAGTTTGTCGATCATGGCGCCCTGCGGCGACTGATTGGAGATGAACCAGGTCTCGAAACCAGCCTCGTTGAACAGCGCCGGGAGCCCCTTGCGGCGGTAGAGTTCGGGGTGCTCGTCGGTCGCAACGGACGAGAGGATCAGCGGCACGCTCTTGTGCGTGGTGTTGCTCTGCGTGAGCATGTCGCGGAAAACGATCAGGTCATCGACCTGCGAAAGGCGGGGATTCGTCTCGCGGTCGTAACCGTACAGCTGCCAGTTCATCGCACGCGAGGCTTCGCCGATGACGTAGACGTATATCTCGCGCCCCGGCGCCTGGGCCGTGCGCGACGCACCGTAGGTGAAATCCTCCGAGGTCTCCTCGAAATTGTAGGCCTTGCGGAATTCCGTGGCGCTCAGGTGTACGTTGTAGAGCACGTTGAGCGGAAAGATCTCGTCCCGCAGCACGTGCCGGTCTTCGCTCACGCGGTAGGCCGGCCACAGCGCCAGCATGCCCAGCGCCATGAGCACCGCCCCGGTCAGCCCGACGTTCATGCGCGTGGTGCGCGATATCTGCCGTTTGTGCCCGATTTCGCGCGCGGCGAACCACAGCAGCGGCAGGTACATCACGCAGACCAGGATCACGGAGGGGTAGATGTTGCTCAGCAGCTCGCCCGCCTCGCCCGGGTTGGTCGTCACCAGGTTGGTGAACATGTCCGTGGCGATGATCGAGTTGCCGAAAAGGTACAGCAGCACGATCTGGAACGCGCACAGGAAAATGAACGGGAACGCCAGCCAGATCATTATGCCCGAACGGCGCAGTGCCACGCTCCACATCATATAAAATCCCAACGGCATCAGTATCAGCGCCTCGACCGTCCATACGGAGTAGGGTTCGGTGTTGGCCAGCACGCAGTTGGGGATAATCAGCGCGACAAAGAAATAGACGGTCAGCAGCGTGGTGAAACGGCTGCGGGTTTTGACCGTCCGTCGCCTGTTATTTTTATTCGGATCAGCATTCATATCTTTACTAACCTAAAAAGCTTCGTTCAGGCTCAGCAGGAACCCGCTGGTTTTCTTGCCGAAGCCGTAATCGAGCCGCACATTGACCCGTTTTTTCAGCTCCCACCTCAGGCCGACGCCATAGTTGGGAAGCGTTTCCGACCAGTCGAACCGGTCGAGGCTCTCGAATACGTTGCCGGCACCGCCCCATACCGTGCAGCCGATACGCCGCCAGATGCGCTGGCGCAACTCTACCTGGAAGGTAATCATGTCGTTGTCCGTATAGCGCCCCTGGTAGTAGCCGCGCATGCGCTGCGAACCGCCCATGCGGGCCAGCATCGGCCACGGGGTACCTTCGGAGTTGAACTCCGCGTAGAGGTCGGTGGCGATCAGTCCCCCTTTCCATACCTGACGGTACCAGTCGGCCGTGAAGGTCGTGCGCCACAGCGACTTGCCGCAGTTGCCCAGCCCCTTGGCGAAGAAGGTCTCCTCCAGGCTGACATAGATGCCCCGGTACGGGTTGGGGATGAAGTCGCGCGAGTCGTACTCGAGGATGGCCCCGATGCCTGTGGCCGTGTAGTGCGTCTTCTGTCCGTACTGCGACAGGTAACGCTCGCTGCGGGCGTCGAATTTCTTGCCCTGCGTATGCTCGAAACTCAGAATGCCGCCCACATAGGTGTTGGGCAGCACGCGGTGCAGGTAGCGCCCCTTCACGAGGTAGCGTTTTTCGTTGTACGACCCCTCTTCGTTATACCGCCCGTCGTGGTAGCCGATGCCCCACATGTCGCGGGGCGCCGAGGCGAACATTACCGTGTAGTCGATGCGTTTGCTGTTGCGGGCGAAGATGTTGTTGCCCGTGACCCCCAGAGCATAGAACCCCGAGATCGAGACATTGGCGAAGATCGAGATGTCCGAGGGCGCCGTCACCGAGTCCGTGCGGTCGATGCGGTAGAGGCCCGCGGCCAGCAGCCCGATGCCGAGGCTCGTATTCTTCGAGTAGCTCGGGCCCCCCGCGAAGGTGAAGTCGATCTTCTTTTCGAACGTGCGGTCGGTGGTCGAACCTTCGAAATATTTTACGACGCGGCGCAGGAACGGCGGGCGTTTTTCGGCCTGCGGTTCCTCTTCCTCCGGAAGCGGGGTGTATGTATAGTGCAGCGTATCGCTGCCGTTGATGTATACCTCCTGCTCCTGTGCCCGTCCGTGCAGGGCGCAGCCCAGGGTGAAGCATACAACGGCTATCCTGCGCAGCATCCGGCTATTTGTACTTCTCGATTGTTTCGTAGAAATCGGCCTTGTCCTGCTCCGAGAGCACGCCCTTGCGCAGGAATACCAGCTCGCCTTCCTTCGATACGATCATCAGCACGAACTGGTTGTTGCAGTCGCCCAGCTCCCATGCCGTGCTCAGGATGCGATCCTGGTCGGCCAGTACCAGCGCGCCGTTCTTGGCCGTGCGCTTCTTGGCCATGTTGCGGGCCATGCCGTTGGGAACCATCGGGGCGTCCTTGAGGTTCATCACCCCGAAGCCGTAGATGTTGTCCCCCTGTGCACGGTGGTTCTCCTCCAGCTCGACCGTGAAGTCGTTGTTCTGCTTGTGGCGGTCGGGATCTACATAGAATATCATCAGGTTCTTCTCTCCCCAGTACGGCAGTTTGGTCGGTTTGCCGTCGAGGTCGAGCACTTCGACATTGTTCACTTTGCGCGGCAGCCCCTGGGCCATGGCTGCGGATGCCGTGAGCGAGAGGGCCGCCAGCATCGCGATTACTTTCATCTTCATTATATTCTGTTTTTTGGTTTTAAATGAAAACAAATCGGGACAAAGTTACAACATTTCCGCTAACATACCGACCGGCAGGCCATATAATATTGTTCTCTTCGTTCAATTTTTTCGTTTCGCAGGGAAAAGGGCCGTGTCGAATGCGTACAGTCCGCCGCCGGACATGGCCAGAAAAACATAGACCCCCAGCCAGGTGAATGCCAGCGTCCCGAAGCCCGGGGCGCCCCAGAGTAGCACCCCGAGGATTCCCGCGGCCATGACGATGGCCGATGCCCGCACCCACAGGCCCATGATTATCAGGGTGGCGAGCACCACCTCGACGAGCGAGACGATGACGAACACGGCCGGGCTGCCGGCGAATGCGAAAGAGGGATACGAGTTGACGATCTCGTTGTAATCCTGTATTTTGCCTATGTTGTGGAAGAACATCATGCCTCCCGCGAACAGGCGCATGTACAATACGGCCCAATCCATGTGCCTGCATTGTGCGATCCGTTCACCGATTCTTTTTTCCATGCCCCGTGCCGTGCAATTTGCATTCCAAACCCCGGTGAGGCGAATATCCGGCCACGCCGCACCGCCTCAATCGTCCTGCCGGGCGAAAGACCAGTGCGTATGGATGATCTCCCAACCGCCGGACGTTGCGGCCGTGTAAACTTCCGTGCAGTGCATCCTGAACACCTGCCCGTCCCTGAGGGCCTCGTAATCGTATGCCAGGACGGCAGCGCCCGGAGACAATCGCACGACGGGGCCGATCATCCGGTACGTGTCGATCCGGATCTTGCCCCTGACTGTGCCGTAGTACTCTCCGAGGGCTTTTTTGCCGATGAGTTTGCGTCCGAGAGCCGGGTCGAAATAAACTACGTCGCCGGACGTGAGTTCCAGGAACCCGTCGGGGTCGCCCTGGTTCCACCGCTCCAGTGCCCGCCTTTCCAATGCGATGATTGCGGCTTCGGGATCCCCGCCGCAAGGGGTGTGGTTCGTGTGCCCGTTCATAAAATTAAATTTAGGATGTATGCCGTGTCGGAGCTGTCATTCCCGCGGGATGCCCGCACAGGCCCCGCCGCCCAATATAGCCAATTTCCCGGAAACGGCCTAATCCCCATCCGCCTCGGGACGGTTCCCCCCCCCCGGCCGGCAGCCGTGCGGCTACGGCTCCGCGGGTAAAATTACCGCGGCTGCACCCGCCTGCGCCTTTTCCGCAGGGCCTGAACGGGTTATGGCGCGGCATGGAATAAGTCCGGGCTTCCCGGGGTTGCACGCTCTTCGGCTTCTGGGAGAGGCGAACACATCCGGGCTTCCCGGGGGGGCTCTTCGTTTTTTGGACGGGCGGCGGCACGGCACGACCCGATAAATTTGGCACTCCTCGCGCCTTGCACTATCTTTGTCCCCATGGAAACAAAGATACTTTTCGTTTGTCTGGGGAATATCTGCCGTTCCCCGGCTGCCGACGGAATCATGCGGCACATAGTCCGCGAACGCGGGCTCGGGGCGGAGATTGCGGTCGACTCGGCCGGAACGTATGCCGGGCACACGGGCGAACTGCCCGATGCGCGCATGCGGCGGGCGGCGTCGCGCCGCGGCTATGACCTGACGCACCGTGCCCGGCATATCCGCGAGGAGGATTTCGGGAAATTCGACATGATCGTGGTGATGGACGACCGGAACTACGAGCACGTGCACCGGCTGGCGCCGTCGCGTGCGGATGCCGCCAGGATCTTCCGTATGCGGGAGTTTTTCAGCCGCCATCCCGGCTGGGATCATGTTCCCGATCCCTATTACGAAGGTGCCGAGGGTTTCGAGCTGGTGCTCGACATGCTGGAAGACGGCTGCGAGGGAATCCTCGCGCACCTCGGGAAATAGGCTGCCGGAATGCCGGGCGGACGGGTGCAGGTGTCATTTGTCGGAAAACCCTGCCGGCGCTGCGGCACGCAATGCGAAACACCGGCCCGGATACTTCCGGGCCGGTGTTTTCATGTACCGGGAGTCCCTTAGAAATCGAGTCCGAAGCTGATGCTGTACGTGTTGTGCAGCAGCGTCTCCTTGCGTGCGATCAGGTAGGCGAAATCGAGGCGCAGGTGCAGGAACCGCACGCCGGCGCCGACCGACCCGTAGGTGGGGTAGTAATTCCGCCGTTCGCCGTAGTGGTAGCCCGCCCGCAGCTGGATGAGCTGCATGAGGTTGTATTCGGCGCCCACCGACATCTGGAACCCGCGCACCCGCGCCGGGGAGAAATAGTAGCCCCAGTCCGCCCCGACGGTTATTTCGTGGGCATCGGTGAGGAACGTATCCAGCGCCACGCCCGCCGTGAGATCCATCGGCAGCGTATAGTCCGTTTTCCCAAGGTAACCGCCCAGATTGCCCAGCTTGCCGCCGACGCGCAGCGTAGAGTGGCTGCCGACGTTCTCCAGCGGCTGCGACCACGCAACGCTCAGGTCGACGGCCAGTGCGTCGGCCGTGTCGTCGTGGCGTTTGAGGTGCATGTAGCGTCCCACGATGCCGACGGCCCACCTCTCGCCCAGGCGGCGCGAATAGCCCAGGTCGACGGCCATGTCGTTGTTGCCCCGTTCGCGCAGGTACTGCCGCCAGCCGATTTGTGCCATGTTGACGTTGTCGAACCGGCAGAACCCGGTCACGGCATAGTAGTCGAACTCGCCCTGCCCGTAGTAGGACGAGGAGACCTGCGAGGGCATCTGCGAAAAGATGGCCGTCGCCGAATTATTATAGATGGCGTGCGAACCCGACAGGGTCGTCATGGCTACGCCGCCCATGCCGAGCGCCTTGGCGTCGGGTGTCGGGAGCGTAGCCTCCTGCGCCGAGGCATACAGCGCGGCGGCAAGGAGTGCCAGAGTGGTTGTCAGACGTTTCATACGGCAAATATAGCAAAAAAGATGCAACTTCCATTCCGGGGCGTTGCCTGCGCACGTTCCGTCAGCACGAAATCCGTTTCAGGTGCGCTGCCACCAGTTCGAAGAAGCGCGAAATATGCTCCCCGTCGACGAAGGCGTGGTTGACGAAGATCGAGAGGGGCATCACGAGCCGGCCTTCGCGTGCGACCGCCTTGCCGGCGTTCATCAACGGGTATTCGGTGGGCTGGCCGGGTGCTCCCTGGGCATAGGTGACCGAGGTGAAATAGAGTTTCGGCGTGGCGCTCAGGAGGAAGACATCGTAGTCGCCCTGTGCCTGCAACACTTTTTCCTCCCCGTAAGGATCCCCGTCGGAAGGAATGCCGGTGACGATGGCGCGCGCCCGGGCATAGAACCTGTCGAACTCGGCGTGGTAGGGGATGCGGACGGTGTAGAACGTGCGTCCCGGGACGGCGATCGGCGTGATGACGTCCACCCTGTCGTGGTAAACCACGTTGCCGCTGCTGTCGGTGCGGTAGCGAAACTCTTCGATCTCGTTTACCGAACGCAGGACGGCATAGAGGTAGTAGAGGAAGAACGAACGTCCGGTGGCCTTCGCCGCCGCGCGGGCTTCGGTACAGTCGACCTCGGTCGCTACCGAAATCCAGGAATTGAGGAAATTGCGGAAGAAGGCGTAATTGTCGCGCCGCTCCCATGTTTCGATGTCTACGATATGTTTCATGGCGGAAATTTTCCGCAAAGATAGCGATTCCCATTGCAGTTTGTCGTGCGGCCGGCGGAATTTTGCATGCCGGACGATTGCCGTTGTGCGGCGGGCTTCTTGGGGCGGGGGAGGCAATTACGTCCGCTTCCCGCTGCGTGACCGCTGCGGCATGGTGCAATTGCACGCGCTCCGTTGCGTGACGCTCGGCGGCCGGCTGCGGGACAGGGGCAATACGATAAGTTCCCTGCGGGGGTATGGCCGTAAAAAAAGCACCCGCCCGAACCTGTTCGGGACGGATGCTTCGATTCGCGTCCGATGCCTTGCGGCATGGTTTTACGTATTTCTATGGCCTGTACCGCCTTTTAGCAGTTCATCGCGCCGCAGCAGTGGATGACCTGCCCGCTGACATACGACGAGAGATCCGACGCGAGGAACAGCGCGACTTTCGCCACATCCTCGGGCGTGCCGCCGCGGCGGAGCGGGATCTGCTTGTACCAGCCTTCTTTCACCTCGTCGGGCAGCTTGTCGGTCATCTCGGTCATGATGAAGCCCGGGGCGATGGCGTTGGCGCGGATGCCGCGCGGGCCCATCTCCTTGGCGATCGACTTGGCCAGGCCGATCATGCCGGCCTTCGAGGCCGAATAGTTGCACTGGCCCGCGTTGCCGCTGACGCCCACCACCGACGACATGTTGATGATCGAACCGCTCTTCTGGCGGGCCATAATGGGCGTCACGGCATGGATGAAGTTGAACGCCGACTTGAGGTTTACGGTCAGCACGGCGTCCCACTGCGCCTCGGACATGCGCATCATCAGGCCGTCCTTGGTGATGCCGGCGTTGTTCACCAGGATGTCTATGCGGCCGAAGTCCTTCACGATCCGGTCGATGACCTCATGCGTCTCTTCGAAATTCGCCGCATTCGAGGCATAGCCTTTGGCCTTGACGCCCAGCGCTGCGATCTCGGCCTCGGTGGCCTTGCCGTTCTCGTCGATCGCCAGGTCGGTGAACGCCACATCGGCGCCTTCCTTGGCGAATTCAAGTGCGATGGCCTTGCCAATGCCGCGGGCTGCACCCGTTACGACAGCCACTTTTCCTTCGAGTAATTTCATAACTTTCAACGTATTAAGAGTTTCGGTAAAATATTCTGTTTTTCCTTTTTTCGTCCAAAAGACGAACAAAGTTAAGAAAAATATTTTGAAACGTCCCGCCGCCGCCGGATTTTCGCCAAATATTACTAACTTTACCGTCCGTAAACGGAATTTCGTAAAACCCTTAACGATATGAAAAGAGACACCCAGATTTTCGATCTGATCGCCGCCGAGCGCAGCCGTCAGATGCATGGTATCGAATTGATCGCCTCGGAGAATTTCGTCAGCGACCAGGTCATTGAAGCCATGGGCTCCGTGCTGACCAACAAATATGCCGAGGGCTATCCCGGGGCCCGCTATTACGGCGGCTGCGAGGTCGTGGACAAGGTCGAGACACTCGCCATCGAACGCATCTGCCGCCTCTACGGCGCCGAATACGCCAACGTGCAGCCCCACTCGGGCGCACAGGCCAACATGGCGGTATTCTTCGCCTGCATGCAGCCGGGCGATACCTTCATGGGGCTCGACCTGGCGCACGGAGGCCACCTTTCGCACGGTTCGCCGGTCAACATGTCGGGTAAGTATTTCAACGCCGTGGGGTACCAGCTCGACGAGGCCACGGGTGTCATCGACTACGACGCCATGGAGCGCAAGGCGCTGGAGTGCAAGCCCAAGGTGATCGTCGGAGGCGCCTCGGCCTATTCGCGCGAATGGGATTACAAACGTATGCGCGCCATCGCCGACAAGGTGGGGGCGTTGCTGCTCGTGGACATGGCGCACACGGCCGGGCTGATCGCCGCCGGGCTGCTGGACAACCCCGTGAAATACGCGCATATCGTCACCTCGACGACGCACAAGACCCTGCGCGGCCCGCGCGGCGGTATTATCCTGATGGGCAAGGATTTCGAGAACCCCTGGGGGCTCACCACGCCCAAGGGTGCCGTGAAGATGATGTCGCAAATCCTCAATTCGGCCGTATTCCCCGGCATCCAGGGCGGCCCGCTCGAACACGTCATTGCCGCCAAGGCCGTGGCGTTCGGCGAGGCGCTCGAGCCCTCGTACAAGGAGTACCAGGCGCAGGTGCAGAAGAACGCCAGGGCGATGGCCGAAGCGTTCGTTAAACGCGGTTACAAGATCGTTTCGGGCGGCACGGACAACCACCTGATGCTGGTCGACCTGCGCACGAAGTTTCCCGAGCTGACGGGCAAACTGGCCGAGAAGTGCCTCGTGGCGGCCGACATCACCACCAACAAGAACATGGTGCCCTTCGACAGCCGCTCGCCGTTCCAGACCTCGGGGCTGCGCTTCGGGACGCCGGCCATCACCACCCGCGGCCTGAAAGAGGACAAGATGGACTACATCGTCGGCCTGATCGACCGGGTGCTGCACGACCCCGAGAACGAAGCCAATATTGCCGCCGTACGCAAGGACGTGAACGCCCTGATGGCCGACTATCCGCTTTTCGCCTGGTAAAATTCCGGTAGGATGAAAGAGGTCATCGACTTTTTCCGCCGCCTGCACGACAACAACGACCGTGCATGGTTCGACGCCCACCGCACCGAATGGGCGCACGTGAAGGGACGCTTCGCGGCTTTCACGGAGCAGCTCATCGCCGGGATCGCCGAGTTCGACCCCACGGTGCGCGGCCTCAGGGTGCAGGACTGCACCTACCGCATCGCCCGCGACACGCGGTTCAGTCCCGACAAGTCGCCCTATAAAACATATATAGGTGCGTATATCGCGCCCAAGGGCAAGAAGTCGGGGTTTGCAGGCTACTATTTCCACATCGAACCCTGCTGCGACAGCCTCGTATGGAGCAACCTGCTTTCGGCGGGGCTCTACTGCCCCGAGCCGGTCGTGCTGCGCAGCGTGCGCGAGGAGATCCTCGACAACGGTGCGGAAATCGCGGCAGCCATCCGCAAGGCCAAGGGGTTCGGCATCGTCGAAGAGAACAAGCTCAAGCGGGTGCCTACGGGATTCCCTGCCGACAGCGAGTACGCCGAGATGCTGAAGCTCAAGGATTTCTATATCGCCAAGAAGATCACCGAGGAGTTCCTGCTCTCGGACGACCTGCTGGAGCGAACCCTCGCGGAGTTCCGCCGCACGCAGCCGTTCATCGCGATCCTGAACCGTGCCGTGCAGTTCGCCCACGAAGAGATGATGTAACCTGCCCGTGCAATAACGTAACCGCCTTCCCTGACCGGGGGAGGCGGTTTTTTGTCGGCGGCGTACGGCCCGGGGAGGGGTATGAAAGACAATTCCCCGGCATCCTGCTGAAATTCGCAAGGGATCCCGAAATCCCGCTTTCCGACGCGACGGCAATTTCCACCCCTCCTGCGGTCTTATCCCCGGTTCGGTGCCGTAGCCGGAAGCCCCGCCCGTGGGCAATAAAAGGCGAAATCCGCCGCCGCCCGAAAAAAACAGGGCGATTCTTTGCCTGCGGGATAGGTGATTCGTGGGCTTTCCTTGTATTATATACAAGAAGAAAAGCTATGCGACAACAAATACAGAAATTCGGCAGGGCTCTGAGCGGCATGGTCATGCCCAACATCGGCGCGTTCATCGCGTGGGGATTCGTCACGGCGCTCTTCATCCCCTCGGGATGGTGGCCCAACACCCAGATGGCACGCCTGGTCGACCCGATGCTGACCTACCTGCTGCCGTTGCTGATCGCCTATACGGCCGGGCGCAACGTCGCCGGCGAACGCGGCGGGGTAATCGGGGCCATTGCCGCCATGGGCGTCATCGTCGGCAGCGACATCCCGATGTTCATCGGAGCCATGGTCATGGGCCCGCTGGGCGGGTATACGATCCGGTGGTTCGACAAACTTACGCAGGGACGCATAAAGGCGGGCTTCGAGATGCTCGTGAGCAATTTCTCGATAGGCATCCTCGGTATGCTGCTGGCCATACTGGGCTATTGGGTCATCGGCGGTGCGGTGACTGGGCTGACGCTGCTGGTCAGCAACGGCGTGGAGGTCGTGATCCGCCACGGACTGCTGCCGCTCGTGTCGCTTCTGGTCGAGCCGTCCAAGGTGCTGTTCCTCAATAATGCCCTGAACCACGGCATCTTCTCGCCGATCGGCATCGAGCAGGCCCGCGAAACCGGGCAGTCGATCATGTTCCTGCTGGAAACGAATCCCGGCCCCGGGCTGGGCGTACTGCTGGCCTGCTGGTTTTTCGGCCGCGGCAATATGCGCCAGTCGGCGCCCGGCGCCGTAATCATCCAGTTCTTCGGCGGTATCCACGAAATCTATTTTCCCTATATCCTGGCGCGCCCGGCGCTGATCCTCGCCCCTGTTGCGGGCAGTGCCGCCGGGCTGCTGTTCTTTTCGCTTGCCGGGGCCGGACTGGTGGCGCCGGCTTCGCCCGGCAGCATCATTTCGGTGCTGGCCATGGCTCCCAAGGGCCAGACCCTCGTCGTGCTGGCCGGGGTGCTGATCTCCACGGCGGTGTCGCTGCTCATGGCGGCGCCTTTCGTCGGGCGGCCCGCCGCTGCGGAGGATATGCCGACAGGCGGGGTTCCCGCTGCGCAGGGTGGGGAGCAGGCGGCCGGGGCGCCCGACGTAAAGGCCGCGCTGCACTTCCCGGCACATATCCGCAAGGTGGTTTTCGCCTGCGATGCGGGCATGGGGTCGAGTGCGCTGGGTGCCACGCGGTTTCGAAAAAGGCTCTCCGATGCGGGCATCGGCACGGCGGTCGGCAACTGTGCCACGGACGGCATTCCCGCCGATGCCGACGTCGTTGTCTGCCAGTCCGTGCTGGCCGGGCGGATCGCCGGATCGGCACATGGAGCCGCGCTGGTCGTGATCGACAATTTCCTGGCCGACCCGGCCCTCGACGCCCTGTTCGCCCGGTTGGCGCAGCAGGACGGTGCGGACACCCTTCCCCGAGCCGGCGGCCTGCCTGCCGGGACAGCGGACGCACAGCCCTCCCATGCCGGCCTGCGGAGGGCGGGGGATGCCCCGGATCGCATGGCCTCCCCGCAGCCGGACGATGCCGCGGGGCGGTCTCCCGGCGAGGTCTTGCGCCCCGGGAATATCCGGACGGGGCTTCCCTCCGAACCCAAGGAAGCCGCGATCCGGCGGGCCGGGGAACTACTCGCAGCGGGCGGATATGTCGAACCCGGATATGCGGATGCCATGCTGCGCCGCGAGGAACTCGCAACGACCTATATGGGCATGGGCATCGCCATTCCGCACGGGACGTCCGACGCCAAGAAGTGCGTCCTGCACTCGGGCATCGTGGTGCTGCAATACCCCGGCGGGGTTGCGTTCGGCGACGAAAAGGCATACCTCGTAGTGGGCATTGCCGGCGTGGGGGACGCCCACCTCGAGATCCTGGCCCGGCTGGGCGAGGTATTCGGGGACGAAGATATGTTGCGGAGGCTGACGACCGAAGGCGATCCGCAGGCGATATACGAAGCACTGAAATAACTACCTATATGACAACCGGAAAAGTAACGATCACCGCCCCGAACGGCATGCATGCGCGGCCTGCGGGCGAACTTGTAAAGTTAATCAGGGGGCTTGCGCCCGCCAGGATCACCCTGCGCACCGCGGCCCGGGAGGCCAGTGCCGTGAGCATCCTTTCGCTCCTGGCATTGGGGCTCAAACACGGCACCGAAGTGGAAGTCTGCGCCGAGGGCGGCGACGAAGCCGCCGCCGTGCGGGCCGTAACGGATTTCATCGCCGGCATCCGCGAATGATGTTCACGATCCGAGGAATCCCGACGGCGGGGATCGCCGTCGGGACGGCGTTCGTGCTGCAACGCCGCACATCCGCCGCTGCTACGGCCGCGGCAGGCGACCCCGTGGCCGAGGCCGGGCGGTTCCATGCGGCGCTGGAGCGTGCGAAGGCGGAGCTGTCCGCACTGGCGGAAGGGGAGGCTGTTTTCACCGCCCATCTGGAGATGGCCGGCGACCCGATGCTCGCCGGGCTGGTCGAGGGGAGGATTGCGGAAAAGCACCTGTCCGCCGAGCAGGCGCTCGGAGAAGCCTGCGAAGAGGTGTGCGGCATGTTCGCGGCGCTCGACGACGACTACCTGCGCGGACGTACCGACGATGTGCGGGACGTCTGTGCGCGTATCCGCCGCGTCCTGTCAGGCAAAACCGCCCACGATCCCTTTGCCGGGCTGGCTCCGGGGACGATCGTGGTGGCCGACGAGCTGGCGCCTTCGGATACGGCACAGATGGATTTCAGCAGGGTCGCCGGATTGGTGACGGCGCACGGAAGCATGACGAGCCATGTCGCGATCATCGCCCGGAACAAGGGCATCGCGGCGCTGGTCGGCGTTGCCGGGTGCATGCGGCAGGTCAGAACCGGCGACCGGCTGATAATCGACGGGGAGCGGGGCGAACTGATCGTCGACCCCGATCCGGCTACCGGACGCAAATACGCCGCGCGGCTCGAATCGCTGCGCCAGGATGCGTTCCGCTGCGGGGGGGGTGCACAGGCGCCCGCCGTCACGCCCGCCGGGCGGCGGATCACGGTGCTGGGCAATGCCGCGAACGTCGACGAAGTGCGACGCGCGCTCGATGCAGGCGCCGAGGGCATCGGACTTTTCCGGAGCGAGTTCCTCTACATGCAGGGCCCGGCGCTCCCCGACGAAGAGACGCAGTTTGCGGCATACCGTGCCGCGGCGGAGCTTTGCGGGGCACGTCCGCTGACTGTACGGACACTTGATATAGGCGGGGATAAAGCATTGCCCTACATGCACTTCGAGCCGGAGGAAAACCCGTTTCTGGGATGGCGTGCGATCCGGGTTTCGCTGGCCATGCCGGAGCTGTTCCGCACCCAGCTGCGGGCATTGCTGCGCGCGAGCGCATTCGGCAACGTGCGGGTGATGTTCCCGATGATAGCTTCGGTCGGGGAGTTCCGCGCCGCCAAAGCGGTTGTCGAGACCTGCATGGCGGAACTCGACGCAGAAGGGGTTGCCTACGACCGCGACATAGCGCTGGGGGTGATGATCGAGACCCCGGCCGCCGTATTCATCGCCGACGAACTGGCTGCCCGGGCGCGGTTTTTCAGCATCGGCACCAACGACCTGACGCAGTACGTGATGGCTGCCGACCGCGGAAACCCCCGCGTAGCCTACCTTTGCGACGCATTCGACCCGGCCGTGCAACGCAGCATCGGCATGGTACTCGACGCCGCGCACCGGGCGGGTATCGAAGCCGGGATGTGCGGCGAACTGGCCGCCGACCCGCGCGCCACGCAGCGCCTCGTGGCGCTCGGCCTCGGGGAATTCAGCGTCGGCCCCCCGGCCATCGCCCCGTTGAAACACCGTATACGGACTGACAAATAATTTTTATCTTTATCTCAACGTCTAAAACTCGAATTATGAAGAAAACAATGCTCCTGCTCTTCGCCCTCATGCTGTCGTCGGCGATTTGTGCGCAGGATTACCACGTTGTCCTGTGGGACAACACGACGGCACCCACCTCGAACGGGCTTTCGGGCGACGAGGTCGAATCCAAGCCCGGACAGTGGAAAAACACGCAGACGGCCGAAATGTGGATTTACAAGGCCGGGGACAATGCCACGGGACAGGCGCTCGTGTTTTTCCCCGGGGGCGGCTATTCGTCGCTCTCGGTCGGCAACGGACATAAGGAGGCCCAGTGGTTCGCCCGGAACGGCATCACGGCCGCGGTGGTGAAATACCGCCTGCCCAACGGCCACAGCGAGGTTCCGCGCAACGATGCCGACGAGGCGCTGCGCGTGATGCGTTCGATGGCTGCGGAACTGAACATCGACCCCGCGAAAGTGGGGGTGTCGGGGACTTCGGCCGGGGGTTACCTCGCCGGGAGCGTCGGGACGCTTTCGGACGTGAAACCGGGCTTCATGATCCTCTTCTACCCGGTGATCTCGGCCGACCCGGACAAACGCCATAAGGGGACTTTCGTACAGCTGCTCGGCGCCGAAGATGCCGACAAGCCCCTTGCACAGGAGTTCTCGCTCGAGAAGAAGGTCGATGCCGCCACGCCGCCGACGCTGTTGTTCCATTGCGACGACGACAAGGTGGTACCGGCCGTGAACAGCGCGCTGTTCTACCAGAAGCTCAAAGAACACGGCATCAAGGCCACGCTGCACATCTATCCGTCGGGCGGCCACGGCTGGGGCATGAACTCCCGCTTCCGCTATTACGACGACTGGCAGAAAGCCACGCTCGACTGGCTTTCGACGCTCTGATCCCGCGGCGCCTGCGGCCCGTGAAACGATAAAAGAGGCTCTTTCCAGAGCCTCTTTTTGTTGTGCGATCCTGCCGGCATTCCGGTACGGGAGCCGGCGTCGGTGCCGCGTGCGGCCGATCCCGGGAATCCGGCGGCCGCTGCGCTTATTTCTTGCGGTAGATGACCTCGCAATGCTCGCCCGTGAGGTATTCGACGATATTGAGCACCTCTTCGAGCGAATTGGATCGCTGGTAATTGAACGTATAGCGTTTGTCGCCGTAGCGTCCCGGCACCGAAAGCCGCACGCCGAAGGTCGTCTCGATGTGCGAGATGATCTCGTGCAACGTAGCGTCGGACATCGTCACCAGGTCGTACTGGGTCAGCACGAGGTGCGAAGCGTTGACCTGCGTAATGGCGAGGTTGTCGTCCGCGGCGTCGTACAGGGCGCGCTGGTCGGGTTGCAGCGTCACCAGGTTGACCCCTGCGGGCGTCTGAAGGCGTACGGAACCGTGTTCGAGGACGACTTCGGCCTGCTGCGAACCTTCGTAGGCCTGCATGCAGAAGGAGGTGCCCAGCACGCGCACGCGCAGTTTGTCGGTGGACACGACGAACGGGGCGGCTTCGTCCCGCGCCACCTCGAAGAAGGCCGCGCCGGCCAACTGCACGTTGCGCTGCGTCGGGCCGAAGGCTTCGGGCAGCGTCAGTTTCGTACGGGCGTTGAGCCACACGTGCGTCCCGTCGTCGAGCGTGACGGTCGTCACCGCATCGCCCGTATTCTCGTAAACCCGGTATATGTCGGGTGTCGAGAGGAAATGCCATGCCGTGCCGGCGCAAACGGCGAGCAGGACGGCAGCAGCGGCCCCCAGCGTCCACCGCACCAGTTTGCGGCGCCGAGCGTATCGCTCTCCGGCGGCGATCTTTCCGATCCGATGGCCGGTGCTGCGCATGAACGATGCGAAATGCGCCAGGTCGGTGCTCTCCTCGAAGACGCGGCGTGCCCCCCACAGGCTCTTCAGTTCGAAGAAGTATTTGCGGTGCTCCTCCGACTCCTCCAGCCACGCGAGGAGGTACTTTTCCTCCTGTTCCGAAGTCTCCCCGGCAAAATATTTTTGTATGACTGAGTCCATTATAATCGTATCGTCCATTTGTTCTGTGTCCGTTTAGTATACAATCCACGGGAGAAATCTACCCAAGCGGATGGGAATTATTTTGTAAAAAAATGAAAAACAGCAGCAGAATCAGCTCCGATTTCGACAATTTTGCCCGCAGTTGCCTCAGGGCAAGGTAAATATGGTTTTCGACCGTGCTCTGCGCAATCCCCATCTGTTCGCTGATCTCGCGGTGGGAGAACCCTTGCAGGTAACTCAGCGAAAAGACCTCGCGGCATTTGGCAGGGAGGGCTGCGATCGCCTCGTTGATACTCGTGCGCAGATCCTGCGAGTAGAGCTTTTCGATGACCGGATTTCGGTCGGGATCGTAATAGGCGTAGCCGATACTTTCGATACGTTCCTGATAGTAGGAGCGGTAGCTGCACGCATGGCGGTGCTTGTTGACGTAGTTGACCGACTGGTTGTAGACCGAGCGGAGCAGGTACCCGTAGAGCGACTGCCCCGGGTCGAGCGCCTCGCGGCGCACCCATACGTTAACGAATACGTCCTGCACGACGTCCTGCGCCCAGTTCCCGTTCAGGAAGAGGCGTGCGTAGGCCGTCAGCGGCGCATAATAACGGCCGCACATCTCGTCGAAGGCTTCGCGGCTCCCGGCGCGTATGGCGGATATGAGTTCTGCAGGCTCCATGTTCGTATCGTATGCACAAAGTTAGAAAATATTTGCAGATTGGCGAGCCCGCCTGCCTTTTTTGTTTTCCGCAGGGCAATAAAAACGGCGGCGGGCATGATACCCGCCGCCGTCGGCTGTCGGTCGCGCCTTCAGGGAACTGCGGGGTGCCGGGTGAAATCCCCGGGCACAGGCGCACCGCCCTGCGGCAGTCAGTTGGCCGACACGAATGTCCTGGTGAGGAGCTCCTTCAGGGTCTCGGGGTTGTTGGTGGTGATGAAATCCATTCCCCATGCGATGCAGGTCATCATGTCCTGCACCGTGTCGACCGTCCATACGTTCGTGACCATGCCGTTGGCATGTGCCTCCTTGACCCATCCCGGATTGCCCGAATAAGCCGAAAAGCGGTAGTCGATACCCCCGATGCCGTCCTGCCGGACTGCGGCGGGAGCCAGGTCGCCGTTCAGGTATTGCACCATGGCACCCGGGAGGGCGTTGACGATGCGTTTGCAGGTCGTATAGTCGAAAGCGATGTATTCCACACGGTCGGTCAGCCCCTTTGCCTTGACAGCCTCGATGACGGCATCCGCCGCACGGGCGTTGTTGGCGGCCGAACTGTGCCTCTTGATTTCGAGGATCAGCTTGGTGTCCGCATTTTTCGTGGCCTGCTCCAGGTAATCGTCGAGCGTCGGGAGCTTTTCGCCGTTGGCGAGCGTCAGATCCTTGATCTGGTCGTAATTGACGTTCTCGATCACGAGGCTGCTCCCGGGAACGGTGCTGTCGTGGTTGATGACGACCTTGCCGTCGGCCGTGATCCAGACATCGAACTCCGAGCCGTAGATGCCCAGCTCCTGCGCCTTGGCGAGCGCAGCTACGGAATTTTGGGCAGCGCCGTCCTTGTGGTAGCCCCTGTGGGCGATCACCCGGGGTTTGGCGACTCGGGCGGGATTATTCGAATAGGTGAGCTGCGTGATGCCCAGCGGGTACTGGTTCTGGCCGCGCATCAGCACCATCCGGTACCTGCCCGAGGCAAATCCGTTCGGGATGCGCACCGAAAGCGACTCCGCTGCGGCCGACCCGTCGAGCGTGAAAGCCCCGGCACTGCCGGCGAGCGGTTCGAAGCGGATCCTGTCCCCGGCGGCAAACCCCTTGCCGTAGAGCGTGTAGGTGTAATCGGCACCCACCTCGCAGCCCGAAAGGTAGAGCAGCCCGGTAATGTTGATCGCGGCGGGCTGCTGGTCGCGTTTGACGGTTTCCCACAGAGCCTTCACCTTTTCGGCCGTGAGCGGGGCGTCGTAGACGCGTGCGATGGCCACATCGCCTTTCCAGGCGTTCTGGCCCACGGTCGCACTGGCGTCGACGCCGATACCGAACCAGTAGCTCGTCGTGGTGGTGGGCGGCACGTAGTTGCCCGGGGCATCCATCGTACCCTTCAGCTCGCCGTCTACGTAGATGTAGGTCTTGGCCTCCTGCTTGTTCCATACGCCCACGACGTGGTAATAGCGCCCCGCCTCGGGGTTGATGCCGCTCTTCGTCCATACCCAGCTGGATTTACCGGTCGTGCTGACGTTGGGCAGGAAGGTCAGCTCCGTACCCCTGTCGGCCTTGCTGATAAGGAATCCGGTGCCGCCGCTCGACATCGAACTGAACATCTTCAGCTCGGCCGAACCGTCCGACTTCTCATCCAGCTTGAAGAGCGCCTCGAGCGTGTGCCCGTCGGCGAGCGCATCCTGGAACTGCTTGTTGGCCGAGTAGTCGGCCTTGTAGAACCCCTCGTTGACGGACGTGCCCGGCGTGTGGTTGAAATGGGCCGCATACCTCGAATAGAGGTCGTTGTAGTAGGTCATCATCGCCGTACCTTCGAGCGCCCGCACGGGCGTTGCCGACGGGGAGTTGTCCATGGCCGAACCGTCGTTGCGGAACACCACGTCGAGCAGGTCGGCCGTCGGAAGGAGCGGCTCGCCGCCGCTGTCCATGGTCGTGGCGTTCGCCGTTTCCGACCAGTCGGAATCGAGGCTGCCGACCGCCTTGACCTTGGCCCAGTAGGAGGTGTTGCTCTCCAGGTTGGTCAGCTCCTGCGACGTTGCCGTGGACGCGATGCCGGTCTTGTAGGCATACTCGCTTTCGGGGGCTGAGGCCGAACCTTTCCAGTAGGCGACCGTGTAGGAAGTCGCATCGGGGACGGCGTTCCATTTGAGCGTCAGCCTGTCGGCCGCCGCTGCGGCGTCGAACGAAACCCCGCCCGGTGCTGCGGGTTTGGTCGCGGGGGTGATGGCCGTGCAGGTGACGACCACGTTGTCCAGCAGGGCGCGTTTCTCGCTCGTCGAGATCACGATGCGGCAATCGGGCGTCACGTTCGTGAGGGTTGCCTCGAACTCGCGGAACCGGGCTTTGGCAGCCGAAATATCCACAGGGTCGGCCGCGGAGACCTCCGTGACCGTGCCGGTGATGGCGCCCTTTGCGCCGAGCACGGCGCCGCGGACGGCCTTGACGAGGATTTTCCCGGCATCGGCGCCCGAACCGTCGTATTTCTCGCTGTAAGCCTGTGCCGAGAAGCGCACCTTGACGGTCGCCGCATCGGGCAGGGCGGTCAGTTCGGGGGTGTAAAGCGAGGCGGCCGCACTTCCGGCGCCCATTTTGACATAGCCCGGGCGGCCTGCGATGTTGCCCGACTTGCCCCAGGCCGCAAGGCCCGTGCCCTCGGTGTAGGGCGCAGCCACGCCGCCGCCGCTGAACACGTCGAACTCATTGGCCGTACAGCGGGTGGCCGAGAACCCCGAAGGATTGTCGCCCGAAGCTGCGGCGTAAGTCCCGCGGTTCGAGCTCGGGGGATAGTAGCCCGCGGCGAAATTGGCGATGTCGCCGCCGTGGATCACCCTGGAGAAATCTTCCGCCAAGAGGATGTCGCCCGCCTTTGCCGAGCCGGGCGTCGTGGCACCCGCCTGCGGCCCTGCGGCGGCAGTCGCATATGCGAGCGGGTCGGAGAAGAAATCGTTGGTCTTGTCGTCCACGCAGACGTAGTAGGTCGTGGCGGGGGCCAGTCCCGAGAAGGTGAAGCGGAAGCGGTTCCCGGCCGTGATGCCGAAGACGTTCGAGGCATTCCAGCCGACGACCAGATCCTTGCATTCGGCGTCGCTGTAAAGTTTCACATGGTAGACCTGCGCACTGCTGTTGACACACGCCTGGCCGTCCGCACGGGCCCATTCGACCGTGAGGGTCGAGGAGGTCGCCAGCACTTTCGACACGACGATCCCGGCCTGTACCGGGGCTATGTCCGTCTTCTGCGACACGGCGGCGGAGTAGTCCGAATCGTAGTCGGGGTTGTTGTAGCGGCACGCCTTGACCTTCGCGTGGTACTCGGTGCCGGCCTCCAGTTCCTTGAGCAGGTACGAGGCCGAGGTGATGCCCTCCGCTACCGTGGCGTCCTTCTCCTCGGTGCCGTCGGCCCACCATGCCACCGTATAGGAAGCCGCCCCGGCCACTTCGTCCCATTCGAGGGTCAGCTTGTCGGAATAGACGGCGTCGGCGTCGAATTTCACGTTCGCCGGAACGGTGAGTTTCTCCAGTCTGGTCTCACCGTCGTAAACCACGACGATGTCGTCGAGCAGGTAGCGGGTCTTGTTGGCGCCCGCCTGTGCGGGGTTCGACGAAAATGCGATGCGCGAAGTGGGCGAGAGGCCGTCGAGCGTCACCGTGAAGGTCTCGAACCGACCTACGGCCGACGAGATGTCCACGACTTTCGAAGCCACGGCCGTGCCTTTCTTGCTCACGGAGTTGTTCGACCCGAACTCGGCGCCCTCGATGGCCTCGACCACGATGTCGCTGCCATAGACGTTTTCGCCTTCGGCATAGGCGCTGGCCGAGAAACTCACCGTTACGGTCGTGTTCTTGGGCAGGGCCGCCAGCTCGGGCGTATAGAGGATGCCGATGCCGCCGCCACCGCCGCCGCACTTGATGTAGCCCGGACGGGTCGAGGTGTTGCCCGACAGCCCCCAGCCTTTCATGCCGACGCTTTCGATGTACTCGGCCGACGTGCCTCCGGTGAATACGTTGAACTCCGTCGTCCAGTTGCAGACCGGACGGTCGCCGTCGGCCTGCGGGTTCTCGCCCGTGGCGGGTTCCCACGTCTTGCGGTACTCGGTACCCGATACGGCGTTGTAACCTGCCGCCGAGCGGACGATGTCGCCGCCGTGGATGAATGCCGCGAAATCCTGCGCCAGCACGATATCTCCGGCCTGTGCCGGGTTGTTCTGCGAGGCTTTGGGCCCGGCCTTGGCCGTGGTTCCGGCGACGACGGGGGTCATGATGTTGCCGAAGCTGGCATTGGTGACCCGGGCGTAGTAGGTCGTTTCGGGATCGAGCCCTGAGAAGGTGAACCGCACGACGGGATAACCCGCCAGGGCGGTGAAGATGCCTTTGTCCGACGCGAGTTTCCCGTCGGCCAGCCAGCTGACATGCAGTTCGCTGCACGCCTCGTCACGGAACAGTTCGATGTTGTAGAGGCGCGTGGCGTCGGTCGCCGCATCGTCGGTATACGACCACTCGTAGGTGAGCGTCGAACCCGTCGCGGCATTGAGCGTGAGCTTCGGGTCGAGTTCGAGGATACCCACCGAGGCCATCAGCATGGCCGGCTGCTCGTTTGCCGTGACGTATACCCAGTCCGAGGTGGAGGAGTAGGGGAAGTTGGCCCTGACGCGGCCGTAATATATCCGGTCGGCCGCCAGGTCGGTGAATTCATGGTAGTCGATTGCGTCCGTGGTCTTGCAGAGCGCTTCGCTGACGGGGTTCATCTCCCCGTCGACGAGCTGTACGGTGTACGATGTCGCGCCGCGGATGAAATCCCAGCAGATCGTAAGCGACGTGGCCCCGTATTCGAGCAGTTTCACGTTCTTCGGGGTCTTGGACTTGTTGGCCCCCGATATTTCCACGCCGTCGTCCTTGCAGGCCGTCAGCAAGACTGCGGCCGATAGCGAGAAGAGGGCGAACAGAATATATAAAATGCTTTTTTTCATGATTGTTGTCCGGTTTTAGTATACGAGCTTGATGTCGTCGATGTACCAGCGACCCGCCTTCACCGAGGAGCCCGAGAACCAGCTGTCGGCCGTGGAGATGAAGAATGCCGGATTGGCTTTCGCGCCGGGATTGGGGATGACGGCCGTAACCTCGACCCACGTGTAGGCGGGGATGTCGAGCGAAACGTAGCTCTTGGTCGAAGCTACGATCTTGTCCAGCGTGCCCTTCGAGATCCAGAACCCGTCGTTCTTCTCGCAGATGCCCACCATGCCCTGGTCGGGGGCTGCGGCCCAGATGGCGACCTTGCAGGTCAGCAGCAGGTCGTAGCCCGCGGGGATGTTCAGCACCGGGGAGATGAGGTTGCCCGGCTGCCCGTCGGCATTGTCGCTCGCAGCGCCCAGCTGGATGTAACCCGGGCACATATAATTCAGGTAGCCCGTCCATCCCTCCATGCCGATGGCGCGGTAGAACGCCGCGTTGCCATTGCGTACGGTCGAGGTGATGCCGCCGATGCTGGCGTTGGTGCCCGCCGAGACGCTCACCGTCTCGTTGTCGAGGCTCAGGTTGGCCACGGTCTTGTCGGCCGTCGTGACACCCGCCTTCTGGCCGATGCAGTCGCCGCCCCAGGGGAATTTGCCGAAGTTCTGCGTCAGCAGGGGAAGCTCCTCGCCCTGGGCGTCGAACCCGGCGCGGACGATGGTCGAAACGGAGCCGAAGTCCTTTTCCGCGCCAGCCTCGTCCGTAGCCTTCACGGCGAAGGTCACGATGCCCTGCTTGGTGGCGGTGCCCGTCAGGGGCACTTCGATGTAGCCGTTGCCGGCCGTCGAGATCGAATAGCTGCCCCTTGGGGGCCGGGGCCCCCCCCACCTACCAGA
>OAUV01000590.1_pt1 | contig 33990 bp, 29 predicted proteins | sample 1516841 | NCBI WGS metagenome assembly OAUV01 (sample SAMEA2580044, study PRJEB22360) | human gut metagenome | biome: human gut; feature: human-associated habitat; material: faeces | place: Denmark | collected 2008/2010 | reverse complement strand
GTGGCTGGGACTGAACGAATCGGCTTACTGGTTCCCGAGTTCGACCCGCTATATCGGGTATGACCCGCTTGTGGAAAATGACCGCACGATTCATGAGTTTCCATCGTATTCCTTTGTGCTCGGCGACCTGCATGCCCATGTGGTGAATGTCATGTTCGTCCTGCTGGTGCTGGGCCTTTTATATTCCTACGTGAAAAATACCTGCCGTGATCCGGAAAAAGAGTGGAAATGGTCGTTAAAAGACGTTCTGCTTCAGCCGCAGATCATCGCGGCGGGCTTTCTGATCGGTGTGTTCCACTGGTCCAACTACTGGGATTTTGTTATCTATTTCGTCGTGATTGCAGGCTTTGCGCTGTACGGTGCGCTGTACCGGTATCATGCGCGGGCGAAAGAGACGATCGGAACGGTTCTCCTGCAGGCTGCAGAAGTTTTTGCAATTGGAACGGTTGTCGCCCTTCCGTTTACAATGAAGTTTGAGCGGATGGTTTCCGGTGTCGGCATTGCCAAGCACCATTCGATACTGTATCAGCTGGCGATTCTCTGGGGCCTTCCGACGGTGCTCGTTGTGCTGTTTATCGCAGCCGTTCTGCTAGCATGGCGGAAAAACTGTCATCTTCCGGGCATGGAGCGGCAGGGACAGATTGTACTTGCCGATGGAAAGACGCAGGAAGAGGTGGAAGAGCAGGCCGTTGCCCTGATCCTGGGAGAGAAAAAACCGGAGCCGGGCGAAAAAGAAACGGCAGAAAAGCCAAAAAAAGTTTCTGCCTTCTGTAATTTCTGGAGAGAGATTGCGGTGAGCGATATGGTGATCGGTATTTTAGGCCTCTGTGCCATCGGCCTTATCATCATTCCGGAGCTCGTCTATGTGCGCGATATCTACGAAGAATCGTATGCGCGCTCCAACACGATGTTCAAGCTGACGTATCAGGCATTTATCCTGTTCGGTATCTGCATGAGCTACATCATCACGCGGTTCCTGCTCTGGAAAAAAGAGCGGATTCTGCAGGTGTTCGGCGGAATCGGGCTGGTACTGCTTTTATGGACCTTCGGCTATTTTGGAACGAGCGTGTACTCCTGGTTCGGAAATGTTTTCGATCTGTCCGAGTACCGCGGACTCGATGCGACAGCGTATCTGGAAAATGTCTTTTCCGAGGACGCAGGTGCCATCCGCTGGCTGGATGAAACAATAAAAGGACAGCCGGTTGTGCTTGAGGCGAACGGCGACAGCTACAGCGATTACGAGCGCGTTTCCGCAATGACCGGTCTTCCGACCGTGCTTGGATGGTATGTCCATGAATGGCTCTGGAGAGGGGATCCCGCAGACTTAAATGTCCGCGCCGAGGACGTGAAACAGATGTACACCTCGACCGATACGAATGAAGTGCTGCGCCTGCTGGAGCAGTATCATGTGACCTACATTTTTGTGGGAAGCAAAGAAAAGGAGAAATACGGCGATGCGCTGAACGAATCGCTGCTGCAGTCCATCGGAGATATCGTTTACCAGGATACTGCGTCCGGTACGTATATTCTTCAGGTGCAGGATACATAAAGAACAAAAACAGGAGAAAAGAACCGCCGGGTGCGGCATCTTTTCTCCTGTTTTTCATATAATACAGAGAATGCAGAAGAAAGTGCGAAGGGCAGACCATGCGGAGATTCCGAAAAGTGCGGCACGTTCCTCTGCTGCTTCTGGCTGTGATAATGGCGGCTATTCTGTTTGCAGAGCTGGCACGGTGTGAAAGAGAAGGCGCGAAAGAGACAGCGGCGGAAGCAGAAAAAAGTGTGCCCCGCCGTGCGGCGCTGACATTTGATGACGGGCCGAATGCGTGCTATACGCCGGAGGTGCTTGAAATTTTAAAAGAAAATGAAATTCCGGCAACGTTTTTTCTGCAGGGGCAGTGTCTTGCCGGAAACGAAGAAATCGTCCGCCGGATGCATGCGGAAGGCCATCTGATCGGAAATCATACGTTTCATCATGTTCAGCTTACGAAAGTATCAGAAGAGGAAGCGAGGGAGGAGGTCGTGAAAACAAGCAATGCAATCTACGAGATCACAGGGGAATATCCCGTCTATATCCGTCCGCCGTTCGGGGAATGGAGAGAGGGGCTGGACCTTGCAGTGACGATGATCCCGGTACTCTGGGATGTGGATTCCCGCGACTGGGAGAGCCAGAACACCGCGTCGATCTGCAGCGTGGTGCTTCCGAATGTGAAGGATGGCAGCATTATTCTCATGCATGACGGCTACCGCGCGACGGTGGAAGCGCTGCGGCGGATCGTAAAAGAATTAAAAGAAGAGGGATACACGTTTGTGACGGTGCGTGAGCTGATTGAAGAATAGCTTCCGCGGATTCCATCGAACATAGTTGCGGAGAATCCGAGATTAAGGGGTTGAGGATACCCGCCAAAATGTGATAAGATAAATGGCAGAAAGAAAAATGGGGTGAAAAATACATGGATTTGTTTGATTATATGAAAGAAACCACAATGGAAAAAGAGTCCCCCCTCGCATCGCGCATGCGCCCGACAACGCTGGACGAGGTGGTTGGACAGGAGCACATCATCGGCCCTGGAAAGCTGTTGTACCGTGCGATCAAGGCGGATAAACTCGGCTCCGTCATTTTCTACGGCCCTCCGGGAACGGGAAAAACGACGCTTGCCCGCGTCATCGCCAACACGACAAGCGCAGAGTTTACCCAGCTGAATGCCACGACAGCCGGCAAAAAGGATATGGAAGAAGTCGTAAAAGAAGCGCAGCAGCGGATCGGCATGTACGGCAAAAAGACGATTCTTTTTGTCGACGAGATCCACCGCTTCAACAAGGGGCAACAGGATTATCTGCTTCCGTTTGTGGAGGACGGCACACTCGTTCTGATTGGCGCGACGACGGAAAACCCGTATTTCGAGGTCAACGGGGCGCTGATTTCTCGTTCCATTATCTTTGAATTAAAGCCGCTCGAAAAAGAGGACATCGAAAAACTGCTGGAGCGCGCGGTGACGGACCCGGTAAAGGGGCTCGGGACGTACAACGTTGTGCTCGATGCGGATGCAAAAGAGTTCCTCGCCGACATCGCAGGCGGTGACGCGAGAGCGGCCTTAAATGCAATCGAGCTGGGCGTCCTCTCGACGGAACGTCAGGCGGACGGAAAAATCCATATCGATCTCGAAACGGCATCGGAGTGCATCCAGAAGCGCGTCGTGCGGTACGACAAGACGGGCGATCAGCATTACGATACGATCTCTGCATTTATCAAGAGCATGCGCGGTTCTGACCCGGATGCGGCGGTCTTTTATCTGGCCAAAATGCTGTATGCCGGGGAGGATATCAAGTTTATCGCCCGCCGCATCATGATCTGCGCGGCGGAGGATGTCGGCCTTGCCGATCCGAATGCCTTAAATGTAGCAGTTTCCGCGTCCCTTGCCGTGGAACGCGTCGGCATGCCGGAGGCGCAGATTATTCTGGCGGAGGCAGCCACGTATGTTGCCTGTGCACCGAAGAGTAATTCTTCGTACGAGGCAGTCTTTGCGGCGATGAAGACGGTCGGAAGTGTGCGGACGTCGGTTCCGCCGCATCTGCAGGACGCCCATTACAAAGGTTCTGCCAAACTCGGCCACGGTGAAGGCTATCAGTATGCACATGATTACCCGAATCACTACGTCGAGCAGCAGTATCTGCCGGACGAGATCTTAGGAAGCCGTTTCCTTCATCTTGGAACGAACGGCTATGAGCAGAAGATCCGGGAAAACTTCAAAAAAATTGGAAAAGACATCGAATAAAAGGGGAAGAAATCATGACAGACTGGCTTGGAAAGCCGTATTATTCGCTGGACGCCTATCTGAAAAAGACGTTCGGGGAAAAAGTGTACAAGCTCTCGCTCGACGGCGGGATGACGTGTCCGAACCGGGACGGCACCTGCGGTGACCGGGGCTGCATTTTCTGCAGTGCGGGCGGCTCCGGTGATTTTGCCGGGGACAGAAACAAATCCATCCCGGAACAGATCCGGGAGCAGAAATCCCTCCTGCAGCAAAAGCGGCCGGTGCATAAGTTCATCGCCTATTTCCAGGCGTATACGAACACGTACGCGCCGGTGGAATATCTGGAAAAAATTTTCCGGGAGGCAATTTCGGACGAGGAGATCGTGGTCCTTTCGATCGGAACGAGACCGGACTGCTTAGGGGAAGAGGTTCTTTCTCTGTTAGAAGAGCTGAACCGGATCAAACCGGTCTGGGTGGAGCTGGGACTGCAGACGATGCATGAAAAAACGGCACAGTATATCCGAAGGGGCTATCCGCTTTCCTGTTTTGAACAGGCAGTAAACGAGCTGCAAAGGCGGGGGATTCCCGTGATTGTCCACACGATCCTCGGTCTGCCGGGGGAGGGACAGGAAGAAGTCTTTGCAACAATGGATTACCTGAATGGACTTTCCATTTCCGGCATCAAGCTTCAGCTGCTTCATGTGCTGAAAAACACGGATCTTGCGGCGGACTACGCGGCCGGAAAATTTGAGGTGCTGGAGCAGGATGCGTATCTTACCATTGTCATCGACTGCCTGCGGCGCCTCCGTCCCGATCTTGTGATCCACCGTGTGACGGGAGACGGCCCCGGGGATCTTCTGATTGCACCAACATGGAGCCAGGCAAAACGCACCGTCTTAAATGAGCTGCATCATCGCATGAAAGAAGAACATGCGTATCAGGGACAGCTTCTGGACGAAGAAAAAGGAGGAAACACACCGTGATTGAATCATCCTTTACGTTATACAAACTGATTATTCTCTACATGCTGCAGAATGTGAATTTTCCGCTGTCAAATACACAGATTTCGGATTTTATCCTGGAAAAAGAGTACACGAACTACTTTCATCTCCAGGAGGCGTTAAGCGAGCTGCAGGATACAAAGCTGATCGAGATCGAGAAGGTGCGCAACACCTCGTACTACCACATGACTGAGGAGGGCAGCAAGACGCTTTCCTTCTTCGAAAACGAGATCTCTCCGGAAATCCGGGAGGAAATCGACCGCTATATGAAGGAACACTCCTATGAACTGCGGAAAAAAGCGTCCGTTGTGGCCGATTACTACAAGACCGCGGGAGATGACTACGAGGTCCGCTGTCAGGCAAGAGAGCGGAAGACGACTATTTTTGAGATTGTCGTGACGGTTCCGTCCGAGGAGGCGGCCAAAAAGATCTGCAGCAACTGGGAAAACCGGAGTCAGAAGATTTATGCTTCGATTATGAATGAACTGTCAAGATAACGATTGACAGGAATGGTGGCATATAATAGAATAAATTAGTATGTCTAAAAAGCATAAACATGGAAAACATAGTAAATAAGATTTTATATTCCAAAGGAGATAAAACTGTGCCTGATTATACAAAAGAAATTGAAAGACGGCGTACCTTTGCCATCATTTCCCACCCGGATGCCGGTAAAACCACACTGACTGAGAAATTCCTGCTGTACGGAGGAGCGATCAATCTCGCCGGTTCCGTAAAAGGAAAAGCGACTGCGCGCCATGCCGTATCCGACTGGATGGAGATCGAGAAAGAGCGTGGTATTTCCGTTACCTCTTCCGTTCTGCAGTTCAATTACGACGGCTACTGCATCAACATTCTGGATACCCCGGGCCATCAGGACTTCTCGGAGGATACGTACCGTACCCTGATGGCAGCCGATTCCGCCGTCATGGTTATCGATGCATCGAAGGGTGTCGAGGCACAGACCAGAAAGCTGTTTAAAGTCTGTGTCATGCGCCACATCCCGATCTTTACCTTCATCAACAAGATGGACCGCGATGCGAACGATACCTTCGAGCTGCTCGACGAGATCGAAAAAGAGCTCGGCATTGCAACCTGCCCGATCAACTGGCCGATCGGTTCCGGAAAGAAATTCCGCGGTGTTTACGACCGTGACAAAAAGAAAGTCCTTACCTTCTCCGATACAATGAAGGGAACAAAGGAAGGTATCGAGGAAGAAATCGATATCGACGATCCGCATCTTCTCGATGTGGTCGATGAGGACCAGAAAGAACAGCTCATGGATGAGATCGAGCTGCTCGACGGCGCAAGTGCAGAGTTTGACCAGGAGCTTGTCAGCAAGGGAGAGCTCTCCCCGGTATTCTTCGGATCTGCGCTCACCAACTTTGGTGTGGAGACTTTCCTGCAGCACTTCCTCACGATGACGATGCCGCCGCTTCCGCGTACGGCAGACTGCGGCGTGATCGATCCGGTCAAAGAGGATTTCTCTGCGTTTGTCTTTAAAATCCAGGCAAACATGAACAAAGCACACCGTGACCGTATCGCATTCATGCGCATCTGCTCCGGCAAATTCGACGCCGGAATGGAAGTCTTCCATGTGCAGGGAGGAAAGAAAATGCGTCTTTCCCAGCCGCAGCAGATGATGGCGAGTGACCGTCATATTGTTGATGAAGCATACGCCGGCGATATCATCGGTGTATTTGACCCGGGCATCTTCTCCATCGGAGATACGATCTGTATGCCGGGCAGAAAATTCGCATACGAGGGAATTCCGACCTTCGCGCCGGAGCATTTTGCAAGAGTGCGCCAGCTCGATACGATGAAGAGAAAACAGTTCGTCAAGGGAATTTCCCAGATTGCACAGGAAGGTGCGATCCAGATTTTCCAGGAGTACAAAGGCGGCATGGAGGAGATCATCGTCGGCGTTGTCGGCGTCCTGCAGTTTGACGTTTTAAAATACCGTCTGGAGAACGAGTACAACGTGGATATCCGTCTGGAGAACCTGCCGTATGAGCACATCCGCTGGATCGCAAACAAAGAGGAGATCAACCTGGACCGTATTCAGGGTACATCCGATATGAAGAAGGTCATGGACCTCAAGGGAAATCCGCTGCTTCTCTTTGTCAATCCGTGGAGTGTCGGCATGGTACAGGATCGAAACAAAGACCTTGTGCTGACCGAATTCAGCAAAAACTAAGAACAAAAGAGCGGGATGCTGCTTAAAAAGGAGAAGGAATGAACTTATTCGATATTCTGGGTCCTGTGATGGTCGGTCCGTCGAGTTCGCACACAGCGGGGGCAGTGCGGATTGGATGGATGACGCAGAAACTTCTCGGGGAACAGCCGGTGGAAGCAAAAATACTGATGTACGGTTCCTTTGCCGCAACGGGAAAGGGCCATGGAACGGACCGCGGTCTCGTCGCGGGTCTTCTCGGCATGCGGCCGGATGACGAGCGGATTCCGGACAGCTTTGAAATTGCCCGGAAGATGGGTCTTTCCTATTCATTCGGCATCGCCAATCTGACGAGTGCCCATCCGAACAGCGTCGTTCTGGAAGTAAAGGGAAAGAGCGGCCGGACGCTCGAGGTGCAGGCGTGCTCCCTTGGCGGCGGCCGTATCATGATCAACCGCCTCGACGGGCTGGATGTCAACTGCAGCTGTGAGATTCCGACCCTGATCGTCCACAATCTGGACCAGCCGGGGCACGTAGCCGAGGTTACGTCGATGCTGGCACATAAGTCAGTCAACATTGCGAATATGTCCCTCTACCGCGACAAGAGAGGCGGATCGGCCGTCATGGTCGTGGAGATGGATCAGCCGCTTCCCAAAGAGTCGCTGGAATGGCTGGAGCATCTTGAGGGCATTGTAAAGGTAACATACATCAACGTAACGGAAGGAGAAGAGGACGATGTCTTATAATTCACTGGAAGAAATTGTCCGAGAGTGCCAGGAAAAAGACCTGCCGTTTGATGAAGTCATCCTTCTGGACGATATGAATGAGAGAAATGTAAGCCGCGAAGAGTCCATTGAGACGATGCGCGGCATGTGGGAAGCCATGAAAGGCGCTGAACGGAATTACGACGGTTCGCTGCAGTCGAGAAGCGGTCTTGTGGGCGGCGCCGGAAAGACGATGCGCGCGTATGTCGAGAGCGGGAACACGCTCTGCGGACCGTTTGTCGGAAAAGTTATGGCATCTGCACTTGCGATGGGTGAGTCAAACGCCTGCATGAAGCGGATCGTTGCAGCACCGACCGCAGGAGCGTGCGGTGTGCTTCCGGCTGTGCTCGTGAATTACCAGAAAGAGAAGGGGACAGCGGATGAGCAGATCGTGCGTGCGCTCTACACGGCAGCCGGTATCGGCCAGGTCGTTGCGGCGCGGGCCTACATGGCGGGCGCTTCCGGCGGCTGCCAGGCCGAAATCGGAACAGCAAGCGCGATGGCGGCAGGCGCACTGACCGCACTTGGCGGCGGCACTCCGTCCCAGATCACGCATGCGGCAGCGATGGCATTAAAGAACCTGCTCGGTCTCGTGTGTGACCCGGTCGGCGGTCTTGTCGAGGTCCCGTGCGTCAAGCGGAATGTGCTCGGTTCCGTGAATGCACTTTCTGCGGCGGACATGGCACTTGCGGGAATCATAAGCCGCATTCCGCCGGATCAGGTGATCGATGCGATGCGGGAAGTCGGCGACCAGATGCATCCGAGTCTGCGCGAAACCGGTCAGGGCGGCCTTGCCAACACGCCGGCAGCACGCGAGTGGTGCGCGGCACAGGAAGAAGAATAAAAAAAACTTTTATTTTCGGAAAACTTTTGGTATAATAAAGGAAAGTCAGCCAAGGAGGAGGTTCTTTAAGATGGCAGAGGCAAAAATTCAGAAAAGAAACACTTATACGATATATGATGACGAAGGAATCGGAACCGTGCAGATTGCAGACGAGGTGGTAGCTATTATCGCAGGACTTGCGGCAACGGAAGTGGACGGGGTAGCCTCCATGGCCGGAAATATTACCAACGAATTAGTCAGCAAGCTTGGCATGAAAAATCTTTCCAAGGGTGTCAAAGTTGATGTACTCGACGGCGTTGTCTGCGTGGATCTTGCCCTCAATCTCAAATATGGATACGAGATTCCGGCAACCTGCAAAAACGTACAGGAAAAAGTAAAAACAGCGATCGAGAATATGACAGGCCTGGAAGTTTCCGATGTCAATGTAGCCATTGCAGGCGTGAATATGGAACAGACGAAATAAAAAACAACGAACCGCGAGGGAATAAGGCGACCCCTTACAACCCCGCGGTTCTTGTTAACTATTCAGAGCCAGATGAAATGGAAGAAAAATAGTTAATTAACTATACAGGAAGGAATTAAAACAGACAATGAACAGAAGCAAACTTCGCGAAAATATTTTTAAACTTCTCTATACCGCAGAGTTCCAGGAGAAAGAGGAGATGCCGCAGCAGATGTCTCTTTACTTTACGTACTCTGACGACAACGACGAGGATGAAGAAGTAACCGTAAGCGAAAAAGATCAGACCTATATGGAAGAGAAATACCATCATGTGACCGAGCACATCCCGGAAATCGACGAGATGCTGAACCGTACTTCCGAGGGCTGGAAAACGACCCGTATGGGAAAAGTAGACCTGGCGATCCTGCGTCTTGCCGTTTACGAGATGAAATTCGACGAGGACGTTCCGGTCGGTGTAGCCATCAACGAGGCCGTTGAGCTGGCAAAACGTTTCGGCAGAGACCAGTCTCCGTCCTTTATCAACGGTATTCTTGGAAAACTGGCAAGAGAAGAAGATGAGAAATAAAAATCAGAATGTTTACACCGTAGGCCAGGTCAATTCATACATCAAAAACATCTTTGACCAGGACTATATGCTCCGCCGGATTTACGTCAGCGGAGAAGTAAGCAACTGTAAATACCATCCGTCCGGCCACATCTATTTTTCCTTAAAAGATGCGGAAGGAACCATTTCCTGTGTCATGTTCGCCGGTTCGCGGCGCGGCCTTGCCTTCCCGATGCGGGACGGCGATAACGTGATTGTCGGCGGCAGCATCAGCGTCTATGAGCGGGACGGAAAGTATCAGATCTATGCAAAAGAGATCACAAAAGAGGGCGCCGGCCTTTTATACGAAAAGTATCTGGCCCTAAAAGCAGAACTGGAAGAGATGGGCATGTTTGCCCCGGAGTACAAGCAGCCGATTCCTGCGTATGTAAAGAAAATCGGCGTTGTCACAGCACCGACGGGAGCTGCTGTGCAGGATATCAAAAACATTGCACTCCGCCGGAATCCCTTTGTCCAGATCATCCTCTACCCGGCCCTGGTGCAGGGAGAGGGAGCGGCGGACAGCATCGTGGAGGGCATCCGCCGTCTGGACGCACTGAATCTGGATGTGCTGATCGTGGGCCGCGGAGGCGGTTCGATCGAGGATCTTTGGGCGTTCAATGAGGAAAAAGTAGCGCGTGCCGTTTTTTCCTGCCATACCCCGGTGATCTCCGCCGTCGGCCATGAGACCGACACAACGATCATCGATTTCGTGGCAGATCTGCGCGCCCCGACTCCGTCCGCAGCGGCGGAGCTGGCGGTCGCTGATGTCCGCGCGGTACTCAACACACTGGAAAATTATAAAAGCCGCATGAACCATGCGATGGCAAACCAGACGCAGAGAGCGAGAAGCCGCCTTCTGCAGTACGAGACAAAGTGGAAGTATCTCGGACCGGAAAATAAGATCCGTGACCAGAGAGCACGCCACGCCGAGCTGGAGCGTCGGTATACAGATGCGATGGAAGAAAAGCTCAAAGAAGCGCGCCACCGCCTTGCCCTTTACATTCAGGCGATGAAGGGTCTGTCCCCGCTGGACAAGCTGAACCAGGGCTATTCCTACGTGGAAAAAGAAGGAAAAGCCATCACTTCGGTGCAGGATGTCAAAGAAGGTGATCTGCTCGAAATCTGTGTATCAGACGGAAAGATCACAGCGCGCGCAGAGAAGACATCGGCCGTATCCTGGATGGAACAATCGTGAAAAAGCAGAGAATCGAGAAAACATGGGAAATATGGAAGCAGAAGAGAGAAAAGAAGAAGGAACCCCTTCCGGTGAGACACTGGAAGCAGCATTTGGAAAACTGGATCAGATGCTCGAAACGCTGGAGAGCAGCGATGTCAGCCTGGAAGACTCCTTTCGTTTATACAAGGAGGGAATGGAGCTTTTAAACAAATGCAGTCAGAAAATTGACCGCGTCGAGAAAAAAATGCTCCAGATGAATGAGGATGGAACATTCAGAGAATTTTAAAGCGGTACTCGAAGAAAAAACGCGGGAAGCGGAAAGTATCATTGCCGCTTACCTGCCGAAAGAGGAAGGCTTTGCAAAGGAACTGGCAAAAGCCATGAATTACAGTATGACAGCGGGCGGAAAGAGGCTTCGTCCGCTGCTTTTGCAGGAGAGTTTCCGTCTGTTCGGCGGAACCGGGGAGGCTGTAAAACCATTTATGGCAGCCATGGAGATGATTCACACCCATTCCCTGATCCACGATGATCTCCCTGCGATCGACAACGACGATTACCGCCGCGGCAGAAAAACGACCCATGTCGTCTTCGGGGAGGCCGTCGGCGTGCTGGCAGGAGACGCCCTTTTAAACTATGCATACGAGACAGCCTGGAAAGCCTTTCCACTGGAGGAGCACACCGACCGCGTAGTGCGTGCTTTTGGCATTCTCTGTCAGAAAACCGGAATTTCCGGCATGTTGGGCGGTCAGAGTGTTGACGTGATGAATGAAAAAGCCGGCCATTTCGCCATCGACCGTGAGATGCTGGACTACATTTACGAGAACAAGACTTCGGCGCTTTTAGAGGCTGCCATGATGGCAGGTGCGGCACTTGCAGGAGCAAACGACGATGATCTTGACGCGCTCTGCCGGATTGCCTCCAAAGTCGGAATCGCGTTCCAGATCCGGGACGACATCCTGGATGTCACATCCACGATGGAGGAGCTTGGAAAGCCGGTTTTCAGCGATGAAAAGAATGAAAAAACAACGTATGTGACGCTGTTTGGCACAGATGGGGCGGAGCAGGAGGTAAAACGGCTCACGAAAGAGGCCGTGGACGAACTGAAAAATCTGTCCTGTCCGAGAGATAAAATATTTCTGGAAGAGCTGTTTGAATCTCTGACTTCCAGAAAAAAGTAAGGGATGATTTCATGTTAGAAAAAATACAGAAACCAAACGATATCAAGAAGATTCCGGCGGACCAGCTTCCGGCGCTTGCAGAGGAAATCCGGGAATTTATTATCGAGTCTTTGAGTAAAACCGGCGGCCATCTGGCGTCCAATCTTGGTGTCGTGGAACTGACGATTGCGATGCACCGCGTCTTCGATCTTCCAAAAGACAAGCTGATCTGGGATGTGGGACACCAGTCCTACACGCACAAGATTCTGACCGGGCGGAAAGACGGGTTTGAAACGCTGCGCCGGGAAGGCGGCATCAGCGGATTCCCGAAGCGGAGCGAGAGTGACTGCGATGTATTCGACACCGGCCACAGCTCGACCTCGATTTCCGCAGGCGTCGGCTATGTGCGTGCACGGGAACTGAAAAAAGAAAATTATTCCGTTGTTTCGATCATCGGAGATGGTGCGCTGACCGGCGGCATGGCGTACGAGGCGCTGAACAATGCGGCCAGCCTGAAATCGAATTTTATTATCGTTTTAAATGACAACGAAATGTCGATCACCGAGAATGTCGGCGGTATGTCATCGTACCTGTCCGGCCTTCGGACGGCATCGGCGTACACGGGTTTCAAGATGGACGTCACAAAGGCATTGAACCGCATTCCGGGCATCGGACCTGGCATGGTGGATGCGATGCGGAAGACGAAAAGCAGCATCAAACAGATCATCATTCCGGGCATGCTGTTTGAGGATATGGGACTTACGTATTTAGGTCCTGTGGACGGCCACAACATTCCGCAGCTGATCAAGACCTTCCAGGAAGCAAAACGGTTTGAAGGACCGATTCTGGTGCATGTCCTGACACAGAAGGGCCGCGGCTATGAGCCGGCGATGCGCCACCCGGCAAGATTCCACGGTGCGGGTCCGTTCGATGTGAAAACAGGATTGCCGGTTGGAAAATCCAATCCGACGTACACGGATGTCTTTTCCACGGTCATGCGGAAAATGGGAGATCGAAGAAAGGATGTTGCGGCAGTCACGGCGGCGATGATGACCGGTGTCGGACTGAAACGCTTCTCCAACATGTTCCCGGACCGCTGTTTCGATGTGGGAATCGCAGAAGAGCACGCGGTGACATTTGCAGCGGCACTGTCACTCGGCGGCATTACGCCTGTCGTTGCGATTTATTCTTCATTCCTGCAGCGGGCGTACGATCAGATCATGCATGACGTCTGTATGCAGAATCTCCATGTCGTCTTTGCGATTGACCGCGCCGGTCTTGTGGGCTACGACGGGGAGACACACCACGGCATTTTCGACCTTTCCTATCTGGGTTCGATGCCGAATATGACAATTCTTGCACCGAAGAACCTCTGGGAGCTTTCGGATATGATCAAATTTGCGGTCGATTACGACGGCCCGATCGCGGTGCGCTACCCGAGAGGGGAAGCGTATACGGGATTAAAAGAGTTCCGTGCGCCCATCTGCCTCGGAAAATCAGAAGTGATCCATGAGGGAAGCCGTGTTGCACTTCTTGCCGTCGGCAGTATGGTAAAAATGGCAGAAGAAGTGCAGAAACAGTTAAAAGAGCGGATGGATATGGATGCGGCGCTTGTGAATGCGCGGTTCGTCAAACCAATCGATGAAGAACTTCTTCGAAGCTTTGCCGATACGTATGAGCTTGTCGTAACACTCGAGGAAAATGTAAAAGACGGCGGCTTTGGCGAGCGCGTCCTTGCTTTTGCCGAGGAAGAAGACCTTCCGTTCGGCGTGGAGATCATTGCACTGCCGGACCGCTTTATTCCGCACGGAAGTGTATCATACCAGATGAAACAGGTCGGCTTTACGCCGGAAGATATCTGCGGCAGAATTGAGGAATACTACAGAAAACAGGGGCAGGAAGAAAGATGAAAAAACGATTAGATGTATTACTGGTAGAACGGGGCCTTGCCACATCGCGGGAAAAAGCGAAAGCCATGATTATGGCAGGAGAAGTTTTGGTGGACAATGAGCGGGAGGACAAAGCCGGTTCCATGTTCCCGGAAGAAGTGGAGATTGTCTTAAAAGGAAAACCACTGCCGTATGTGAGCCGCGGCGGCTTAAAATTAGAGAAAGCAATGAAAAACTTTGACCTTACCCTGGATGGAAAGGTCTGCATGGATGTCGGAGCATCCACCGGCGGCTTTACCGACTGTATGCTGCAGAACGGCGCCGTCAAGGTATATTCCGTGGATGTCGGCCACGGCCAGCTCGACTGGAAGCTGCGGAACGATCCGCGCGTTGTCTGCATGGAGCGCACGAACATCCGTTACGTCGTGACGGAGGATATCGAGGAGAGACCGTCCTTCGTATCGATCGACGTATCGTTTATCTCCCTGACCAAGGTGCTGCTTCCGGTCCGAAATCTGATGGAAGAGAACGGCGAAATTGCAGCTCTGATCAAGCCGCAGTTTGAGGCAGGACGCGAAAAAGTCGGCAAAAAAGGTGTTGTCCGTGATCCGGCTGTACACAAAGAAGTCATTGAGATGGTCATTTCCTATGCGAAAAGCATTTCCTTCGGCGTGCGCCATCTGGAATTTTCTCCGATCAAAGGACCGGAGGGAAATATCGAGTATCTCGTTCACCTTGTCCGGCTGCCGGACGGCGTGACAGAGGAAGAGACCAATGTCGATGTAGATGCCGTTGTAAAGAGCGCACACGATACACTGGATAAATAAAAGGGTTAAGGAGCATGATATGGAGCGATTTTACCTGATCACAAACAGAGCAAAAGACCCGGACCTTACCGTGACAGACCAGATCAGGCAATATCTGGAGGAGCGCGGAAAAACGTGTCTTCTCTGCGATAACAGCGAAAAAGGGGAAAAATATCATTATACGGATCCGGCGAAGGTTCCGTCAGATATCGACGGCATTCTGGTGCTCGGTGGTGACGGCACGCTTCTGCAGGCAGCAGGCGACGTGGTGGATTTACAGATTCCACTGCTCGGCATCAATCTGGGAACGCTCGGCTATCTTGCGGAAATCGACCGTGACACGCTTTATCCGGCGCTGGATCATCTGATGGCAGATGAGTATACGATTGAGCACCGCATGATGCTCTGCGGATCGATTTACCGGGACGGAAAGCTGATTGCGGAGGACGCGGCACTCAACGACATTACGATCACCCGTGAGGGAAACCTGCGTGTCGTCCGGTTCGACAATTACGTCAACGGGGAGTTTTTAAATTCCTATAGCGCCGACGGCATTATCATCGCAACGCCGACCGGTTCGACCGGCTACAGCCTCTCCGCGGGCGGCCCGATCATCTCACCGTCGGCAAGCCTGATGCTGATGACGCCGCTTGCCCCGCACACCCTGAATACGAGAAGCATTGTCTTCCCGGCAGAGGATGTGATCGAGGTGGAGCTCGGGCCCTCGAGAGACGGCGGCATTGAGCAGGGCATGGCCTATTTTGACGGCGACACCCGCGTCCCGATGAAAACCGGCGACCGGATCGTGATCAAAAAGGCCAGACGGGATACTCTGATTGTGAAGATCAGCAACATCAGTTTTCTGGAGACATTGAGAAAGAAAATGGCAAACATTTAAGATATAGTTACTGGGGAAGGATGCTTGAAATGAAAATCGCGAGACATGCACAGATTATCAAATTAATTAACCAATATGACATTGAAACACAGGAGGAGCTGGCAAAGAAGCTGGAGGAGAGCGGCTTTGCCGTAACGCAGGCAACAATTTCAAGGGATATTCGTCAGCTTAAGCTCACAAAAGTACCAAAGGAGAATGGCGGAAGCCGTTATGCTGTTTTGCAGAATGCCCCGTCTGAGGTGGGAAGCCGCTATGCGCGCGTCCTGAAAGATGCGTTTATTTCTGTTGATCTTGCCAAAAATATTCTGGTCATCAAAACCGTATCCGGCATGGCAATGGCGGCGGCAGCGGCTTTCGATGAGATGAACTGGAGCGAGATCGTCGGCTGCATCGGCGGAGACGATACGATTTTCTGCGTGGCAAGAGATGACGACGCGGCGCTTGTGGCAGCAGAACGCCTGAAACGGATGGTGGACGGCATGGAGGAGACGGGCGAGGAGTTCTAAAAAACGCCCGTCTCTGCAAAAAGAGACAAAAAGATGACAGCAGGTGTGACACCGGAGGAAAAGAATGCTCACAAACTTACACGTAAAAAATCTGGTCCTGATCGACGAAGCAGAAGTGGAGTTCGGTCCGGGCCTGAATATACTGACCGGAGAAACCGGAGCCGGAAAATCCATCTTGATCGGTTCGATCAACGCGGCGCTTGGAAAGAAGATATCCCGTGAGATGATCCGGACGGGAGAGACAAGCGCGCTGGTGGAACTGGTCTTTGAAACCGAAAATCCGCATGTGCTGGAGCTGTTAAAAGAGATGGATCTCGAGGCAGAGGAGGGTCAGGTGATTATTTCCAGAAAGATCACCGGATCCCGCAGCGTCTGCCGCATCAACGGCGAGGCATGCAATATCTCGCAGGTAAAAGCTCTTGCATCCCTGCTGCTCGACATCCACGGCCAGCATGAGCACCAGTCGCTGCTCTATCCGGACCGGCAGATCGCGATTCTTGACGCGTTTGCGGGAACCGAGGCGGCCACGGCAAAAGGAGAGGTCCGGGCGCTGTACCAGGAGTGGAAGAATGTCCGAAAGGAGCTTTCGGCGTACGAACTCGACGAGGAGGCAAGAAAGCGGGAGGCAGCATTTCTTACGTTTGAAATCAACGAGATTGATCAGGCAGAGCTAAAAGAGGGCGAGGACGAAGCGTTGGAAACTGCGTACCGGAAAATGGGCCATGCGAAAAAGATCGCGGAATCTCTGCAGACGGTATATGCGATCACCGGCTACGGTGCAGAGAACAGCGCCGGGGAGCAGGTCGGCCGCGCAATCCGGGAGCTGCAGCAGGCCGCGGTGTACGACGATGCACTTTCCGGTCCGTCGCAGACCCTTTCCGATATTGACGGACTGCTGAATGATTTCAACCGCGAAATTTCCGCATATCTTTCCGAACTGACCTTTTCCGAAGAAGAGTATTACGAGACGGAAAAGCGGCTCGATGAGATCAACCGCCTGAAAGCAAAGTATGGAAAGACGATGGAAGAGATCGCCGCATACCGCGAAGAACAGCAGAAAAAACTGGAAAAACTGGAAAACTTTGAGAGCTGCCGCGCCGCACTGCAGGAGCAGTTACAGAAAACGGAGCAGAAACTGGATGCGGCCGCACATAATCTGTCCAAGATCCGCAGAAACTATGCAAAACGGCTCGAAACACAGATTATCGAAGGTCTGCGCGACCTGAATTTCCTGCATGTCGCATTTGAAATTTCATTTGAAAAGACAAAAAGTTACACCGAAAACGGAACCGATGCTGTGGAGTTCTTAATCTCCACAAACCCGGGCGAAGCGATCCGTCCGCTGGCGAAAGTTGTTTCCGGCGGCGAACTGTCGCGAATCATGCTTGCAATCAAGACGATTCTTGCCGACCGCGACGAGACAGAAACCCTGATTTTCGATGAAATTGACACCGGAATCAGCGGAAGGACGGCGCAGAAAGTTTCCGAAAAAATGGCACAGATCGGGCAGCGCCATCAGGTCATCTGCATCACCCATCTGCCGCAGATCGCAGCGATGGCAGATTCTCATTTTGAAATCGAAAAAAACGTCGAAGAAAACGAGACCGTCACATCGATCCATCCATTATCCGAGGAAGATTCTGTCAGAGAACTGGCAAGAATGCTCGGCGGCGCGAAAATTACGGATTCTGTTCTGGCAAATGCCAGCGAGATGAAGGAATTGGCACAGGTACAAAAATCTGCAAGACTCAAATAAAGAGAAGTCCGCATACTAAGAGGGAAATCACGAAACAAAGCGTGGTTTCCCTCTTTTTCGCGGGCGGCGAGTCAAAGTCCGTGCCTGCACGAGAACTTGACAACCGCCGCGAAAACAAAAGAAATGCCGCAGTTCTGCCCTGCGGCGGAAAGGATGGGAATGCAAATGACGAGAAAACAAAAATACCGAAGAGTCCTGCTTGCGCTGGCGGCGCTGTTTCTGATCCTCGCCGTTCTTCTTGGCTACGATGCCATGCGCGAATCCCTGCCGGATACGATGTATGTGGATGAGAACAGCGAAAGCCCGTTTCAGCCGCTCACGAAACATCCGCTTCTGACGATTTCGGAAGATACGAAGGAAGCAGAAAAAACCGAATTCGGAGAAACGGGTGAAACGGTTGTAGAATGTTCCGCCGCCGGGATCCCGCTGAAAAAGATCCGTGTGATCCAGGAAGAACGGCCGAAAGTTGCCGTCTGCGGCGCGCCGGTCGGTATCTATATGGAGACCGACGGTGTGATGGTGATCCGTACAGCCGAAATCCGTTCGTCCGACGGAACCGTCAGCCGTCCGTCAGAAAATATTCTGCGGGAAGGCGACTATATCACAAAAGTAAACGGACAGAGCATCCGCAGCAAGCAGGAGCTGATTGATGCAGTAAAAGTATCAAACGGTTCCCCGGTGTGTCTTTCCCTGCTTCGGGACGGGGAAACGATCGAAGTGCAGGTGACACCGCAGAAAAGCCAGGACGGCACCTGCCGCCTCGGGGCCTGGGTCCGCGACAATATGCAGGGAATCGGAACACTGACTTTCGTGGAACCGGACGGAACCTTTGCAGCGCTCGGCCATGGAATCAGTGATGTCGATACCGGAAAAATGCTCCAATTGAACGGCGGAGAACTGTATCTGACACAGATTCTGTCTGTGATCCCGGGAAAAGCGGGTGTACCGGGTGAACTGCAGGGCGTGATCCATTACGAAGAAAAGAACCGTATCGGGTCAGTGGCGGAGAATACCATCTACGGTATCCACGGCGTTCTGGACAGGGAAAAAAGCAGTGCACTGCCGCTTACCGTGACGGAAATTGCCTACCGGCAGGAGATCGAGACGGGCCCGGCCACCGTGCGGATGTGCGTGGACAATACGGTAGAAGAGTATGAGGCGGAGATTACGGAAATTGATCTTGGAAGCGAGAATACGAACAAAAATTTTGTGCTCGAAATTACCGATCAACGGCTGCTGCAGAAAACCGGCGGCATCGTACAGGGAAATTCCGGCTCGCCGGTGCTCCAGAACGGAAGGCTGATCGGCGCCATTACCCATGTTTTCGTAAACCATCCGGAAAAAGGCTACGGTGTCTTTGCGGAAAACATGCTTGCACGGAACTGAAAAAATATGCGTTAATTTGGTTGAAATTGTTACAAACTCCCGAATTTTTACGGAAAATGTCGATCGAATTTTCAAAAATTTACGGGAAATATATTGAAAAGGCGAAAAAATAAAATTATAATGTCTGTGTGATTGGAAAAAGTTCAGAAGAAAACGGATGCAGTGAAATTCCGGAAAGACTATGAGTTTTTGCAAAGGAGAGCTTTATGGAAAAGATCAACATTGCCATCGCGGATGATAACGAACGCATGCAGGAAATGCTTGGGAACGTCATAAAACAGGATGACACGCTTGAACTGATCGGGCAGACCGGAAACGGAAGTGATATTTACAGTATCATCCGCGACAAAGAACCGGACGTCGTACTGCTTGACATTTTCATGCCGAAGATGGATGGTCTGACTGTAATGGAGAAAGTCAATGAGGATAAAAATCTGAAAAAAAGACCTGCCTTTATCGTTGTCTCCGCCGTAGGAGAGGAGAGGATCACCGAAGATGCGTTCCGGCTCGGTGCTTACTATTACGTCTTAAAACCGTTCGACAACGAAACTCTTCTGAACCGGATCAAAGCAACAAAAGGAATGACAGCAGTAAGAAGATACCATCCAAGAAATTTTACAAACTCCGGAAAAGAGCCGATCTGTCCACCGGAAAACAGTCTGGAAATCGATGTGACAAATATGATCCACGAGATCGGCGTTCCTGCCCATATCAAAGGATACCAGTACCTGCGCGATGCGATTCTGCTTTCCGTAGAGGACACGGAAATGCTCAATTCCATTACCAAGATTCTCTATCCGACCATCGCGAAACGCCACCAGACAACGTCAAGTCGTGTCGAGCGTGCCATCCGCCATGCGATTGAAGTGGCCTGGAGCCGCGGCAAAATGGACACAATCGACGAGCTGTTCGGCTATACCGTGAACAACCGCAAGGGTAAACCGACAAATTCTGAATTTATTGCATTAATTGCAGATAAAATACGTCTTGAACTGAAAAATCAGTAAAAAGTAACAAAAAAATCCGAACAAACGGAGAAATTACAGAAGTTTAGACTTTTTTTTCTGGACAAAGTACGGTATAATACAGACAGGACGTTGATTATCCTTTCGCGTTTCATAGGATCGTGACAAAAAGGAAGGAATTACAGAAAAACAAAGATGCGATAATCAGCATGAAATTACAGGAGGATTCTTTTCATGAAAAATATTTTGTTCGTGGCTTCAGAGTGTGTACCGTTCATCAAAACAGGCGGTCTGGCGGATGTAGTAGGTTCTCTGCCGAAATACTTCCCGAAAGAGTATTTTGATGTGCGTGTGGTGATTCCAAAATACGCAGGAATCAAAGAACAGTTTAGAAATCAGATGCAGTATGTGACAAACTTCTACATGGATCTGAACTGGAGACAGCAGTATGTCGGCATTTTCGAGATGGAATATGAAGGCATCAAATTCTACTTTATCGACAACGAGGAGCATTTCGGAGGAAGCACTCCATATGCGGGCATGCCGTGGGATCTGGAAAAATTTGCTTACTTCAGCAAAGCAGCGCTTTCCATTTTACCGACCATCGGCTTCCGCCCGGACCTCATCCACTGCCACGACTGGCAGACCGGTCTCGTTCCGGTTTACCTGCACGAGCGTTTCCAGGCAGATGAATTCTATCGGGGAATCAAAACCGTCATGACGATCCACAACCTGAAATTCCAGGGCATCTGGGACCGCAAGACGATTCAGAGCATTACCGGCCTTTCCGACTACTACTTCACACCGGATAAGCTGGAGTTCAAACACGATGCCAGCTACTTGAAGGGCGGTCTGGTTTACGCAGATGCGATCACCACCGTCAGCAATACATACGCGCAGGAGATTCAGACCCCGTTCTATGGCGAAGGACTCGACGGTCTGATGTGTGCAAGAGCAAACGATCTGCGCGGTATTGTAAACGGACTCGACTACAATGAGTGGAACCCGGAGACAGACGCTCAGATTGCAAAGAATTTCAATGTAAAGAACTTCCGTAAAGAGAAAGTGAAAAATAAACTGGCACTGCAGGAGGAGTTAGGACTCGAGGTCAATCCGAAGACGATGATGATCGGTATCGTATCCCGTCTGACCGATCAGAAGGGCTTCGACCTCATCAGCTATATGATGGATGAGATGTGCCAGGATGCCGTACAGTTTGTGATCCTTGGAACCGGCGAGGAGCGCTACGAGAACATGTTCCGCCACTTCGCATGGAAATACGACAAGAAGGTTTCGGCAAACATCTACTATTCCGATGCAATGTCACACAAGATCTATGCATCCTGCGATGCCTTCTTGATGCCGTCCCTGTTTGAGCCATGCGGACTCTCCCAGCTCATGAGCCTCCGCTACGGAACCCTTCCGATCGTCCGCGAGACCGGCGGCCTCAAAGACACCGTAGAGCCGTACAATGAGTACGAGGGAACAGGAACTGGATTCAGCTTCACAAACTACAATGCGCATGAGATGATGGGTACCGTGCGGTACGCAGAGCGCATCTATTACGACAAAAAACGCGAGTGGAACAAGATGATCGACCGCGCAATGGCACAGGATTTCTCCTGGGCGAATTCCGCAAAACAGTACGAGGAAATGTATAACTGGCTGATCGGATAAGCTGGTCTGCATTCTGAAAAATAAGAAAAAAATCCCGAAATGGCAGAAGAGGAAAGAAAAGCCGTTTCGGGATTTTTTGCAGTATTTTTGGGTTGCGGCAGGAGAGTGGAATATGCTACACTTGTGCATAAGGATATATTCGAAGCAGCTCCGGTGCAGAGGATTTGGGGGCTGAAAAAAGACACAAGAAAAACAGTTGACAACAAAGCAGATTTGTAATAGTATGTATACAGAAGCGAACGGACGTTCGCATAGTAAGGAGAATATTCAGTATGGGAAATAATAACGAAGATAAACTGCGTGCACTCGATGCCGCACTTGGACAGATTGAAAAACAGTACGGAAAAGGAGCTGTCATGAAGCTCGGAGATTCCGCAGCAAACATGAACGTGGAAACCATCCCGACCGGCTCTTTAAGCCTGGATATCGCACTCGGTCTTGGCGGTGTGCCGAAGGGAAGAATTATCGAGGTATATGGACCGGAGTCTTCCGGTAAAACAACCGTAGCGCTCCACATGGTAGCCGAAGTACAGAAACGCGGCGGAATTGCCGGCTTCATCGATGCAGAGCATGCGCTCGATCCGGCCTATGCCAAAAACATCGGTGTTGATATTGAAAACCTCTACATCTCACAGCCGGACAACGGCGAGCAGGCACTTGAGATCACCGAGACGATGGTTCGTTCCGGTGCGGTAGACATCATCATCGTGGACTCTGTTGCAGCCCTCGTTCCAAAAGCCGAGATCGACGGCGACATGGGAGATTCCCACGTCGGACTGCAGGCGCGTCTGATGTCTCAGGCACTCCGGAAACTGACTGCAGCGATCAGCAAATCCAATTGTATTGTTATCTTTATCAACCAGCTGCGTGAAAAAGTCGGTGTCATGTTCGGAAATCCGGAGACCACAACCGGCGGCCGTGCACTGAAATTCTATTCTTCCATCCGTCTCGATGTCAGAAGAATCGAAGCCTTAAAGCAGGGCGGAGAGATGGTTGGAAACCGTACCAGAATCAAAGTCGTGAAAAACAAAGTAGCTCCGCCGTTCCGCGAGGCAGAATTTGATATCATGTTCGGAAAAGGAATCTCCAAAGAAGGAGACATTCTGGATCTGGCAGCTTCCGTCGGCATCGTACAGAAGAGCGGCGCATGGTTCGCATACGGCGGCGACAAGATCGGCCAGGGACGCGAAAATGCGAAAGCATACCTGCGCGAGCATCCGGAAATCATGGATGAGATCGAGCACAAAGTGCGCGTGGCTTACGGCCTGATCAAGGAAGAAGCGCCGGAAGGCACAGAAGAAACAGCAGCAGTTCCGGAAACCGAAGGAGACGACGAATAAATGTTTGTGACAGAGATTCGTCCTCTGAATAAAAAGAAATCACGGATCCTCTTCGATGACGGAGAGGATCTGGTTCTTTATAACGGGGAAATCCGCGCTTCCCGCATCAAAGAGCAGGAGGAGCTTCCCGATGAGGTTTACGAAAAGCTGGCAGGGGAAGTGCTGACTAAAAGGGCCAAACACCGCGCGATGTATCTGCTGCTCGGACAGATGCGGACGAGAAAAGAGCTGGAAGATAAGTTACGAAAAGACGGCTATCCCGAGAGAGCCATTGAAGAGGCTGTCTCGTACGTGGAGAGCTTTCACTATATCGACGACCGTGCATACGTGGAGCAGTATCTTGCGGGCAGCGGTGCGAAAAAAGGGAAAAAGGCAGTCCTCTATGCGCTGGCACAGAAAGGCGTGGACCGGGAACTGGTGGAATCCGTCCTGGAAGAGCAGGAGGATGCCCGCGATGAGTATGAACTTGCAAAAAGTGCCGCCTTCGCAAAGCTCGGCACGCCGCACCGGCTGGATGAAAAAGAGTACCGCCGTGCCGCCGGTTTTCTGATGCGGAAGGGATTCGGCAGTTCCGAAATCCGTCGGGCACTGGAAGAATACCAAGATTCCGCTGACGAAGAATTCTAAATATTCCCGGCGATTCCGCCACATGCCGCGAAATTATGTGCAATAAATTACATGAATATTTTTAAAACATTGACAAATTTGTGAAAACAGTATAAAATTGTAGTGTTGTAAATGTGCAATGAAAACTAAATAAGGAGGTGCTCCGGTAATGGGTACAGGTATTACAATTCTGCTGGTATTCATTGCTGTAGTAGTCACGCTGCTTATTGCGGTTCCTGTTACCAGGAAAATTGCTGTGGACAATAAAATCAAGCAGGATGCTGAGAAAATTGGCACAGCGGAAGAAAAGGCGAGAAACATCATAGATGAAGCACTGAAAACTGCCGAAACTAAGAAACGGGAAGCCCTGCTGGAGGCGAAGGAGGAGTCTCTTCGTACGAAGAATGAAGTAGAAAAAGAGACCCGAGAGCGCAGAGCGGAACTGCAGAAATATGAGAAGCGCGTTTTATCGAAAGAAGAATCTGTAGATAAGAAAGCGGACGTATTGGAGCGTCGTGAAAACGAAATTGCAGCAAAAGAGGCAAGCGTCAGAAAGAAAGAAAAGGAAGTAGACGGTCTACACGAAAAAGGAGTACAGGAACTGGAAAGAATTTCCGGTTTTACCTCCGAGGAAGCAAAAGAGTATCTGTTAAAATCTGTGGAAGACGAAGTAAAAATCGACACAGCAAAGCTCTACAAAGAGCTGGAGAGCAGAGCAAAAGAGGAAGCAGGCCGTAAGGCAAAAGAGTATGTGGTAACAGCTATTCAGAAATGTGCTGTCGATCACGTATCCGAGAGTACCATCTCCGTGGTACAGCTTCCGAGCGATGAAATGAAAGGCCGCATCATCGGCCGTGAAGGACGAAACATCCGTACACTCGAAACCATGACAGGCGTTGACCTAATCATCGACGATACACCGGAAGCAGTCGTTCTTTCCTCATTCGATCCGATCCGCCGTGAGGTGGCAAGAATTGCTCTGGAAAAACTGATCGTAGACGGAAGAATCCATCCGGCCCGCATCGAAGAGATGGTAGAAAAGGCCCGCAAAGAAGTAGAACAGAATATTCGCGAGGAAGGCGAGGCAGCCGCACTGGAAGTCGGTGTACACGGACTTCATCCGGAGCTGATCCGTCTCCTTGGAAGAATGAAATTCCGTTCCAGCTACGGACAGAATGCATTAAAGCATTCGATCGAGGTAGCACAGCTTTCCGGTCTCCTCGCAGGAGAGGTAGGATGCGATGTCCGCATGGCAAAACGTGCCGGACTGCTTCATGATATCGGTAAATCCATCGACCATGAGGTAGAAGGATCTCACATTCAGATCGGTGCAGATCTCTGCAAAAAGTACAAAGAATCTCAGATTGTGATCAACACAGTAGAATCACATCACGGGGATGTAGAGCCCCAGTCTCTGATTGCATGTATCGTTCAGGCAGCGGATGCAATTTCCGCAGCAAGACCGGGTGCAAGAAGAGAAACACTCGAAACATATACCAACAGATTAAAACAGTTGGAAGACATCACGAATTCGTTCAAGGGTGTCGAAAAATCTTTTGCTATTCAGGCTGGTAGAGAAGTCCGCATCATGGTTGTTCCTGAGCAGGTATCCGATTCTGAAATGGTACTGCTCGCAAGGGATATCTCGAAACAGATCGAAGCTGAACTGGAATACCCGGGACAGATCAAGGTCAATGTTATCCGCGAGAGCCGTGTAACGGATTACGCGAAATAAAAGACTTTCTACGAAACAATTTAATAACGAAATCAAAAAGAGGCTGTGGACATGAGCAATCATGTTCCACAGCCTTTTCAGCGTGTATAAGAACAGTAAGTTTCAAAAGAATTTATACGTGCCGTATCCGGTTCGAGCGCATTTTCTGAGGTGTAGAGCCATACAGCTTTTTGAAGGTCCGCATAAAAATTTTGTAATTCGACAGCCCGTTTTTCTCCATCAGTACCGTGATCGTTTCGTCGGAATTCTGTAAATCTTCGTACAGGTGCATCGTGCGCACATCGTTCAGATATTCGAGAAAGGTCTGTCCGGTATACTTTTTAAAGAGCCGGCAGAAATACTCCTTCGAGAGCGCCAGGGAATCCGCGGCTGTTTCGAGGCTTAACGGTTCCGGGTAATGCACTTTCACCCAGTTCATAACGTGTGTCACGCGCTGCAGATCGCGCTGTGAACCCGTGAGGGATGCCGAAGGGATCTGGTGGGAATACGACCGGCAGAGATGGTACAGAAATTCGTACAGTCGTGAGGTAAAGAGAAGCTGGTATGAATCGGAAGGATTCTGCCGGATCTCGTTCATCTCCGAGAGCAGTGCGCGGAGCGGAGCCGGCTGTTCCGAGCAGGGAATGATCGTGTCGAAACGCATCGTATCAAAGTCCGGCAGATATTGGCGCATCTGGCTTGCGGAAATCTGCAGCAGAAGATATGTACAGGTATTGGAGCGCGTCATATGGAGGTCGCCGGAGTTGATGATAATCAGATCGCCCTCGTTTAACTGATACTCCGTTGCCTGGACAATCGCGGAAAACTGTCCCCTGATCAGATAGAGAATTTCCACATATTCGTGCCAGTGCGCCGGAAAAACAAAAGCGGGCGCATCCTGCAGCTCAAAACGGACGTGCAGCAGATCGGTTTCGTGTATTGTTTCGTAAAAGCAGGATTCCATAAGTACCTCCAGGATGTGATAGAAATATACGTCAATTATAATCAAAAAAGATAAGAATATTGTACCAGAAATTGTGCGAAATATCAATATCAACCAGAGAAAGGACAAGAAAGGAACTAGAAGTTACACGAAAAAGGGAAGATAATGGAGACATTAGCACGAAACAAAGTTTGGGAGGAACAAAGACATGAAAGCAAAGGTAAGAACCTTTAACGGAACTACATCTCCGGAAGTAACCCAGCGTGAAACAGATCACCGCAAACTTGCCCGCGAGGCAGCAGCAGAGGGATTCGTTCTTCTGGAAAACAAAGATCATTTCCTGCCGCTGGCAAAGGGCAGCAAGGTAGGTCTTTACGGAGCAGGTGCGATCCGCACCATCAAAGGAGGCACCGGTTCCGGCGATGTCAATGAGCGTGACAGCGTCAATATTTTCCAGGGCATGAAAAATGCAGGCTACGACGTAACAAGCAGTGAATGGCTGGAGGATTACGATAAACTCTACGTACAGGCAAGACTGGACTGGAAAAATGAGATTTTCACAAAATTGAACGGAGACGACACAAAATTCTTTGATGCTTACTCTGCAACCCCGTTCTTTATGCCATCCGGAAACCCGATCGATGAAGAGAAAGCAGCAGCCGACGGTGCAGACACCGCATTCTTCGTTCTGGCACGTATCGCAGGAGAGAACAAAGACCGTTTTGATACGGAGGGTGACTACTTCATCTCCAAAGAAGAGAAAGCTATTCTGGCACAGGTTTCCAGATGCTATAAAAACGTTGTTCTTGTTGTCAACACCGGCGGCCTGATGGATCTGGCATTCGTAGAAGAATTTGACAATATCCGCTCTATTTTACAGTACGTACAGGCAGGCCAGGAAGGCGGAAATGCATTTGCCGATGTTGTAAGCGGCGATGTAACCCCATCCGGAAAAATGACAGATACCTGGGCAAAAGATTACTATGATTATCCGGGTGCAGAGGTTTACAGCTACAAGAGCGGCGACCTCATGAAAGAAAAATATGAAGAGGGTATCTTCGTTGGATACCGTTACTTCGATACCTTTGAAGTACCAGTCCGTTACTCCTTCGGTTACGGTATGTCCTACACCGATTTTGAGATCAGAACCAATGACATCAAAGTAAGCGGCCGCGGCATGATGAATCCGAAAGTAAGCGTGACTGTTACCGTCACCAACACCGGCGATACTTATGCAGGAAAAGAAGTTGTACAGATCTACGCTTCCTGCCCGCAGGGAAAACTGGTGAAAGAGTTCCGCCGTCTGGCAGGCTTTGGAAAGACAAAGCTGCTGGCTCCGAAGGAATCCCAGACGATGACCATCACCTTTCCGCTGTATCAGCTGACTTCCTATGAGGAGGAAAGTGCATCCTGGATTCTGGAACCGGGCATGTATGGTATCTGGGTTGGAAATGATCTGAATACATCTGTTCTCTCCGGCGCTCTGGAGCTGGACGAGAAAGCAGTCATGACAGCGTGTGAAAATATCTGCCCGCTGAAAGAGGAATTAAACGAGATTTCCCCTGATGCAGAAAAAGTACAGGCAAGAGAAGCTGCATGGCAGAACGAAGTAAGAGAAAAGAGAATGAGCGTGATCGAGCTCAAAGCATCTGAGATCCCGACCGAGAAAGTAGATTACCAGCCGGTACCGGAAGAACTTCCGGGAAAAGCAGGAAAGATTGTAGATTCCCTTTCTGTGGATCAGCTGGCACTCCTTGCAACCGGTGATCCGGGAAGAGCACAGGGCAACGCGCTGGGCTCAGCAGGAATTTCTGTTCCGGGTGCAGCAGCGGAGACATCCCCGTGCGCTTCGGAGGAGCCGTGGAATGTAACCACGATTGCTCTGGTCGACGGACCTGCAGGTCTTCGTTTGAAGAGAGAATATCAGGTAGACAACGGAGAGATCGTAGCGAGCGATTTCCTGGCTGCCCTGGAAGGCGGTTTCTTCAGTAAGCCGCAGGAAAAACGCGGAACAACCTATTATCAGTTCTGTACCGCAATCCCGGTCGGAACACTTCTGGCACAGAGCTGGGATGTAGAGCTCATCAAGAGAGTCGGCGAAATGATCGGCCATGAGATGGAACTGTTCAACGTAACACTGTGGCTGGCACCTGGTATGAACATCCACAGAAATCCGCTTTGCGGAAGAAACTTTGAATACTATTCCGAGGATCCGCTGCTTGCCGGTATGATGGCGGCTGCCATGACACTCGGTGTACAGAAGGTACCGGGCTGCGGAACTACGATCAAACACTTTGCATGCAACAACCAGGAGGACAATCGTATGGGCTCCGATTCCATCTTGTCCGAGCGTGCGCTGCGTGAGATCTATCTGAAAGGCTTCGAGATCGCAGTCAAAGATGCACAGCCGATGTCCATCATGACATCCTACAACCTGATCAACGGCGTACACGCTGCAAACTGTTACGATACCTGCACGAAAGCAGCGAGAGATGAGTGGGGATTTGCAGGAGCTATCATGACCGACTGGACAACCACCAACGTACAGATCCAGGGCGAGTGTACCGCAGCGGGCTGCATGAGAGCCGGAAATGACATGGTAATGCCGGGTCTGCCGGAGGATCACGAGAACATCAAAAAAGAACTTGCAGATGGAACTCTGACGATGGCAGAACTGAAACGCTGCATCTATAACACGGTAAATATCGTACTGCAGTCCAATATGTACGAGGGCGCAGTCAGCTACCTTGATCAGTTCGATGATCTGGATACCTATCTTGTCGTGAAATAAAAGAAGTGAAAAATATCTTATGGGGATATACAAAAAGCAGGGTTTGAAATGAACGGACATTTCGGTGCGTGAGACATTGGGGGACCCTGAAAAGAGGAAAGAAGTGCCATTCGCAGATGGGGGTCTGCGGAGCAGGCACTTCTTTTACGTATATCGTCTATGAACCGTGAATACATTGACAGTAAGGCAGAAAATAAGGAGGCGCAAAAAGCAAATGAGAGAACGGGATGAGAATGCATATATTCGTTTTTTTGCCCTCTGGTTTGCGGCCGGTATGACCCTCGGTGTACTGCTGCTGCTTACGGCATCCCACACGGGAATGAAGGAGGGAAATAGCGTCCGCCTCTTTCAGGCGGAGGCGTTTTTTGGAAGAAAAATTTCCGCAAAGGCCTGCTTTTCCTATCTTCTAAAGGTACGGTTAGCACCGGCATTTGCGGGACTTCTCTTTGGATTGACGGCAATCGGTGCGTATTTTGCCACTGCTGCCGTTTGGGCATATGGTTTTCTGTGTGGCGTCTTTCTCTCGGCTGCCTATCTGCAGAACGGAATGGCAGGTCTTTTATTCTTTTTTCTGGCTCTTTTTCCGCAGATTTTCCTCTACCTTGCCGCGTTATTTCTGATGGCTGCTGCGTGCAGCCGGATGGCAGAGACGAATCACCTTGCCGGCGGCATACAGAAAAAGGAATATTTTTGCTTCGGCGTGCGCTACTTCTTCGCACTGATCCTGCTTCTGTGGGGTATTCTGCTTGAGAGTTATGTCAATCCGTGGTTTCTTGCGAAAATCCTGTAAAAACGGTTGGAAAAGGGAATTGCATTTTTGAAAAAACGTGTATATAATTAAAAGCATTGTTACCCTTTATCGGGCAGTGAGAGGGAGAAAAAAGCAAAAAGGAAAAAAGCTATGCAGGAAACGATACAGTCATTTACGGACTATCTACAGACGGAAAAGAAAGCGTCAAAAAATACAGAAGTCTCCTATCAGCGCGATCTTCGAAAGCTGGCAGTTTTTTTGAAGGAGCACGGAATAGAAAAACCGGAGCAGATGAATGCAACGGTTTTAAATTCTTATTTATTATATCTGGAGCGGGAACACTTCTCCCCGGCAACGATCTCGCGCAGCATTGCGGCGATTCATATGTTTTGCCAATATGCGTGTCAGGAGGGGATAATGGTATCCGACCCGTCAAAAGCATTGCAGCCACCGAAGGTTGAACGGAAAATGCCGGAGATCCTTTCCATCGCAGAGGTCGATCTGCTGCTTCGCCAGCCAAAAACCGACACGCCAAAGGGTATCCGCGACAAAGCAATGCTGGAAATGCTGTATGCGACCGGTATCCGTGTCAGTGAGCTGATCCATTTGAAAACACAGGATGTCAATCTTATGATGGGCTATATCACCTGCCGCGATGAAAAGGAGCGGATCGTTCCGTTCGGCGGACCGGCGAAAAAGGCGTTGGAGCAGTATCTGGGGAGTGCGCGCGCAGCCCTGATGCATGGACGGGAGGATGATGTATTGTTTGTCAACTGCTCCGGAGGTCCGATGAGCCGTCAGGGATTCTGGAAAATTCTGAAATCCTATGCGAAATCCGCAGGCATTACTGCGGATATTACGCCGCATACCCTGCGCCATTCGTTTGCAACTCATCTGCTGCAAAATGGTGCGGACTTAAAGAGTGTCCAGGAGATGATGGGACATGCCGATATCTCGACAACGCAGATGTATCTCCACCTTGGTGTGAATAAAATCAGGGACGTGTACCGGAAGACACATCCGAGAAAGTAAAGGTGGAACAGAAAAGTAAAACGATAGAAAAACCTCCGCCGCAGACTGGTGAAAAACTGCAGCGAAGGTTTTTGATGTTTTTAGGGTGTTGAGAAAATTTAGCACTCCTCAGCGATATCATAAATCAGGCGTTCGGTCTGATCCCAGCCAAGGCACGGGTCAGTGATGGATTTACCATAGACATGATTTCCACAACCGATTTTCTGATTGCCAGGCTCCAGATAGCTTTCGATCATAACACCTTTTACGAGACTTTCGATATCCTTGTTGCATCGTCTTGTGTGCAGAACGTCTTTGACGATACGGATCTGCTGCTCGTATTTCTTTCCGGAGTTGGAATGGTTGGCGTCGATGATGGTAGCCGGGTTTACGAGATGTGTTTCGTTGTATTTCTCCAGCAGAAGCTGAATGTCCTCGTAGTGATAGTTCGGCACGGAGTTGCCGTGCTTGTTGGTCGCACCGCGGAGAATGGTGTGCGCCAGCGGATTTCCGCTTGTCTTTACCTCCCAGGTACGGTAAATAAAGGAGTGGGAGCCCTGTGCGGCGATGACGGAGTTAATCATAACAGAAAGATCACCGCTTGTCGGGTTTTTCATGCCGGCCGGAATATCGATGCCGGAAACAGTCAGACGGTGCTCCTGGTTTTCTACGGAACGTGCGCCGACTGCAACGTAGGAGAGAATATCGGACAGATAACTCCAGTTGGACGGATACAGCATTTCGTCTGCAGAAGTCAGATCGGTTTCTTCTACTACGCGCATATGCATTTTACGCATGGCGATCAGGCCGTGCAGCAGGTCCGGCTTTCCTTCCGGGTCTGGCTGATGAACGATACCTTTGTAGCCTTCACCTGTGGTACGCGGTTTGTTGGTATAGACACGTGGGATGATGATCAGTTTGTCGGATACTTTGTCGGCAACCTTTGCCAGACGGTGATTGTACTCCAGAACAGCGTCTTCGTTGTCTGCGGAGCAAGGTCCTACGATAACAAGAAATTTATCGGAATCCCCGGTAAAGACTTTTGCGATTTCAGCGTCACGCTGTTTTTTGATTTCGGTTGCGCGGGCGCTTAAGGGATATTGTTCCCGGATCTCTGTTGGGGTGGGAAGTTTTCTTACAAATTCAAGGCTCATTTTCGTTCTCCTTTATCTTAGATGCACTTCTTTTCTAGCTGCGGACAGAGGAGCGTTCTTGTGTGCCCCGTCGCAAACTATCTATAAATTATAATACATAACGCGAAGATTGTCGATATTTTTTCGGCGAAAATTCTGTTTCTCTTAAAAAAGATAGAAAAAAGGTATCAATGAACAGCAAATCCGTTTGCAGATTCCCGATGCAGGAACAAAAGTGCCATTGTCATAATGGTAAGTTCACTTGCAAGAATACCATAGAGATAGCCACGGATGCCGAAAACCGGGACGAGAAAAAGAATTGCAAGAATACGAATTACATCTCCGGCAAGGTTCTGGAAAAAAACGAGAGAAGTTTTTCCAAGGCCGTTTAAAATGCTTCCAAGTGTCGTTTCCAGATAGAGAAAAGGACTTAAAAATGAAAGGATACGCAGAAAAACGCCGACTTCTTCGTTTTGAAAAAGGAAACGTCCAAGCCATGGACCGAAAAAGAAAAAGGCAAAAACAGCGGAAGTGCCAAGCAGCACACAGAAAGAAATTGTATAACGGATCGTGTCTGATATTTGCTCCGGCGTACCGTTGGCCTGCTGTTTTGCTACGCCGGGCAGAAGCATGACGGACACCGCGTGGGTGACGGCGGAGGGAAAAAAGATCATCGGAAGTGCCATACCGGTGAGAATGCCATACTGCGAGAGCGCTGCTTTCCGGGAAAGACCGGAGGTGACCAGACAGCCGGGGAGCAGAGCACTTTCAATGCTGTGGAGGATATTCAGAAGAATACGGTTCAGCGTAAGCGGAAGATTCAAAACGGCAAGCTCTCGGAAGGTATCGTACCAGAGGGTCTTTTCTTTGAAAAAAACAGAAATCGGGCGGTGTTTCTGAGGGGACCTGCTGTGCGAGACGGACAGGCAGGCCATCAGAAAGAGACACGAAAAGAGTTCGCCGGCGGCAGTACCGAATGCAGCGACAGCGGCAGAGGGGAGGCTTGTGGAAAGACAGAAAAGCCAGGCAAGGTAGGAAGCGCCCATGCGCACGAACTGTTCCAAAAGCTGGCAAAAAGAAGGCAGTGCCGTCTGATTCTGGCCAAGATACCATGCCGAGAGACAGTTGTGGATCCCGGAGGGGAGAATGCCGAGTGATAAAATCCGGAGGATCAGAATCGTCCGCGGCTCAAAAAGAAGCCGTGTTCCGATAAAATCCGCGCTGAAAAAGAGAAAGATGGAGGCGGAGAAGGAAAGTATCACTACAATGCCGCATCCGGCCGCCAGACAGATCTTTGCCCGTCTGGAATCCTTTTTGGCAAGGTACGATGCGACAAAGCGCGAGAGCACCGTCTGCATGCCGCCTGCGCCAAGGGAGAGCATCAGTGCGTAGAGTGGTGTGGCGAGCTGGTAGATACCAAAGGCTTCCGCACCGATCCGGCGCGACAGGAATATTCTATAGAGAAATCCAAGAATTCTGCAGATGATCCCGGACGCGGTCAGGATCAGTGTGCCAAGAAGAAGCGTGTTCTTTCTTGTGATTTTCAGCATGGGATAGACTCCTTTCACGGCATTGCGCAGATAGTCTAAAATATGCGAAAAAACTCCTTGACAGAACCCCGTGATAGGTGCTATTCTGAGTGAGAAATAAATCCGATTAAAACTGTCGGAATTGGAAAACGACAGCACAGGAAAAAGGAGAACCAGGAATGAAATTATCGACCAAAGGAAGATATGGTCTGCGTGCCATGATCGATCTGGCGAGTCACGAAGAAGAGGGTGCAGTGTCCATTGCCAGCATTTCAGAACGCCAGAATATCTCAGAGAGCTATCTGGAGCAGCTGGTGCGTCCGCTTCGAAAAGCTGGATTCATTGAGAGTGGGCGGGGAGCAGGCGGGG
>OAUV01000589.1_pt1 | contig 34044 bp, 35 predicted proteins | sample 1516841 | NCBI WGS metagenome assembly OAUV01 (sample SAMEA2580044, study PRJEB22360) | human gut metagenome | biome: human gut; feature: human-associated habitat; material: faeces | place: Denmark | collected 2008/2010 | reverse complement strand
GAGAAACAAAACGAGTTTCTTTTAATAGCAAGACAGGCCGATAAATCAAAATTTGGCGACTTCAAATCGCAATTTATCGAGATGTTTGGAAATTGTAAATCTCAAGGTACGCTTTCATCATTATGTGCAACTTTTATTGATGGTGATTGGATTGAATCTAAAGATCAATCAGATAGCGGAATACGCCTTATTCAAACAGGTAATGTTGGATTTGGATTTTTCAAGGGTAGGGAAGACAAATGTCGCTATATAACAGAAGAAACCTTCAAAAAACTTAATTGTACGGAAGTTGTGCCTGGTGATATTCTGATTTCTAGATTGCCAGATCCTATTGGTCGAGCTTGTATTGTACCAGAAGGGATTGGTAAGGCAATAACAGCAGTGGATTGCACTATTGTTAGATTGAATGCAACTTTACTTCCAGAGTTTCTTATTTCATTTTCTAAAACAGCTCTTTATGCGAGCCAAATAAACAAAATAAAGACAGGAACGACAAGACTTAGAGTTAGCCGTGGAAATCTTGGCAATGTGATAATACCAATCCCACCGATTGAATCTCAGCATCACTTTGCAGCCATTGCTCAACAAGCCGACAAATCAAAATCTGTCATTCAAAAAGCTTTAGTATATTTGAATAACATACAGAGTGACAAATTAGGGAAAATTGCATAATTATTAAATTGATAACAATAAAAACATAGATATGTTTAACGAAGACAATACAGTGGAGCAAATGCTCATAGAAGCTGCAACCCAAAGTAGTTGGCAGTATGTAAAGTCACAGGATATACCTCGTAGTTCTGATTCTGTCCTTGTTGAATCATGGCTATTGGAAGCTCTTATCAGGTTGAATCCAATAACGCGTCAACAAGCGGAGCAAGTTATTTATAAACTCCGTGCTGCTATTACTTGTGGAGGTAATTATGATGAATTGGTGACTGCCAATGACCGTTTTCGTACATTGTTATTTAATGAAAACACAGAGCCTTTTGGAAAGGATGGTGAATATATACCTATCAGATTCTTTAGCGAAGATGCGGTCGAAGATTATTGTGTAGTGACCAATCAATGGGAGTTTCCACGTAGTTCTGTTGAAGGAGGTAAACGTTTGGATTTGGTTTATCTGATAAATGGAATTCCGGTTTGTGTTGGTGAAGCAAAATCTCCTGTTCGCCCTCAGATAACATGGGCTGACGGAGCCATCGATATGCTGCATTACGAAAAGAGCATTCCAGAAATGTTTGTTTCGAATATATTGACCTTTGCTACCGAAGGCAAAGAACTTCAATATGCCGGTATCTGTGCACCTGTTGACAAATGGGGGCCTTGGTTTAAAGATGAAGGTCGTCAGCATGGCACAATAGAGTCGGTTAAAAGTAATGTAATGGGGTTAGTTCAACCAAACCGACTACTTGACATATATCGTTACTATAGTGTTTTTACAGGAACATCATCAGGCAAAAAAATAAAAATAGTTTGCCGTTATCAACAATATCTAGGAGGTGAAGCTATTGTTCAGCGTGTCTTAAATACATATCGAGAGAGACAAGGTCCGAAGAAAGGTCTTATTTGGCATTTTCAGGGTTCGGGAAAATCATGGTTGATGGTATTTGCTGCCCAAAAATTACGTTTGCAAAACGAATTACATGCTCCCACAGTTGTTATCGTTGATGACCGTATTGATTTGGAAGATCAGATAACGGGCGATTTTACTCGTGCCGATATTCCTAATATAGAATCTGCAAAGACAAAAGATGAGTTAGTTGCATTTTTCAAGCAGGATCAGCGCAAGATTCTGATAACGACAATTTTCAAGTTCGGAGATGTTGATAGCGTACTGAATGAAAGAGATAATATCATTTTATTGGTAGATGAAGCACACCGAACTCAGGAAAAGGATTTAGGACAAAAAATGCGCAATGCACTACCTAATGCATTTTTCTTTGGTCTTACCGGAACGCCTATCAATAAACGAGATAAGAATACTTTTCAATCTTTTGGAGCTGATGAGGATTTAGAGAAAGGTGGATATATTTCAAAATATACTTTCCAAAATTCTGTTGAAGATGGAGCTACGCTTGAATTGAATTTCCAAACAGTGCCGGTAGAGATGCATCTTAATGAGGCTCAATTACAAGAAGAGTTTGATGAACTGACCGATCAAATATCAGAGGAAGAAAAGAACGAATTAGTAAAACGAACTTCTGTTGAAGCATTTTTTACAGCGGAGAAGCGAATTAACGATGTCGCACGTTATATTGTAAATCACTTCAAAGAGTATGTAGAGCCCACTGGAATGAAAGCTCAAGTCGTGGTATATAACCGAGACTGCTGTGTGAAATATAAGAAAGCGATTGATGCTCTTTTGGGTTCGGAAGATGCAACCACTATCGTTATGCATACGGCTGGCGATAAAGCTGATGAGTATAAGGCATACCGTCGTGATAGAGAACAAGAAAGAAAACTTCTTGACCAATTCCGTGATCCATTGTCACCGATTAAAATGGTGATTGTCACTTCAAAGCTGTTGACAGGTTTTGATGCTCCAATTTTGCAATGTATGTATCTTGATAAACCAATGAAGGATCATACGTTGTTACAAGCTATTTGCCGTACGAATAGAAAGTACAATGTTGATAAGAAATGTGGTCTGATTGTAGATTTCGTTGGTGTATTTGATAATGTAGCCAAAAGCCTTGCTTTTGATGAGGAGACGGTAAAAACGGTTGTAAAGAATATTGATGAGATAAAAGTGTTGATACCTCAATTTTTGCAAGAGTGTATTGACTTTTTTCCTGGTGTAGACCGGACAATCGGTGGTTGGGAAGGTTTGCAAGCTGCCCAGCAATGTTTACTTGATGAGTCTACAAAAACGAATTTTGCAAAACATTTTTCACGATTGGCTAAAGCTTGGGAAACAGTAAGCCCGGATGCAATGCTGGCTGCTTATCAGGCGGATTATACTTGGCTGGCTCAGGTATATCAAAGTGTACGTCCTGTTAGTACTGGAGGTTCACTTATATGGACTTTATTGGGTGCTAAAACTATAGAGATAATTCATCGTAATATTGATACAATCGATATAGGTACTCCTCTTGAAGATCTTGTGGTAGATGGAGATGTTATTGATATGGTGTTGGAGCAAGCGAAAGATAATCCTAAAAAGATACTTGAGGTCGAAAAGATGCTCCGTTTGAGATTAGGTGAGCATCATGGAGATCCCAACTACAAAGCATTTGCCGAAAAGTTGGATGAACTGCGTCGTCATATGGAGGAGAATCTTATAACTAGTATTGATTTCCTCCGTGGATTGCTAACTCTTGCCAAAGAGGTTCTTGAGGAAGAAAAAAATTCAAATCAACCTCTTGATAAGAGGGAACAAGCAAAAGCTGCTCTTACGGAGTTATTTGAATCCATAAAGACAGAAGACACTCCTATAATTGTAGAGCGTGTCGTTGCAGATATAGATGAAAATGTAGTGGCTATTGTGCGCAAATTTAAAGACGCATTCAAGAGTATTACAGCTCAACGAGAGATTAAAAAGAAATTACGTTCTATCCTATGGGTTAATTATCAAATCAAAGACCAGGAAGTTTTTGATAAAGCTTATCAGTATATTGAAATGTATTATTAATCATTAGTCGCTAGAACAACTTTTAGATATTAAGAATTTGAATATGAGTAATATGGATAGAATAGAAACTGCAATAAACAATCTCATAATTAATGAAAATGAGGCAATAAAATCCCGTATTGAAGAGGTTAGGTACTGTATAGATATACCTAAAACTAATTCTAAAGGATATTGCTATTGTCTAAAAGTTGATGCGAATGGGCGCTTAAGACTTCAAGATTTAATAGAATATATTGATTTTCGAATAGTTGATTATGCTATTCCAAAGAAAGAAATAGATGAAGCAAAAAATGATTTAAATAACACAGGTTCTACAAGAAAGATAATTCAGTTAAGAAAGAAAGCTGAAAATCTTTTTACAGATTTGGATAAAACAGGAGAAGGTGGTGAAATTTTATTATATATTCTTACACAAGATATTTTGAAACTGCCACAGTTAATAAGTAAAATGTCTTTAAAAACATCTGCGAAAATGCATTATCAAGGAGCAGATGGTGTCCATTTTCGGTATAATCGTACAACAGGTAACCTCGAATTATATTGGGCAGAAGCTAAAATGTATCAAAATTTGAATGCGGCATTAACGAACTGTTTTGATAGTTTGAAAGGTTTTTTGCTAGATCCGAAAGGTTGTGCTTCTACACAAGAAAGAGACATTGATTTGATCACATCTAATATACACCAAAATATTAACGATGAAACTGTTGAAGATATACTCGTAGAGTATTTTGATAAAGATAAAGAACAATCCAATCATTTAGTTTATAAGGGTGTATGTTTTATAGGATTTGATTATGATAAATATCCAAGTGATACAGATATTACAAAAACTACAGAACACATTAAAAATGCAATACTAACAGAATATGAGAAATGGCATAGTACCATAGGCGAAAAGATAAAAGATCATGAGAATCTTGATAAAAAGGAAATTCATGTCTTTTTAATGCCCTTCCCTTCTGTTGACGAATTTAGAAAGTATTATCTTAAAACAATCAAATAATGTTAGCTGAAAAAGTTTATAACTTAAATAGTTTCAAGCATCAATATGAGGCTTTACTTACATTGTCTGTTTGTGATACTATTCCTAATTTAATCTGGGATAAAGATAAATCAGATTTATTATCTCGAATAGATTGGAATAATATATTAAGTATAGCATCTTTGTTTAGTTATTATGATGAAAGTAAATATTTGGACGCTGCTCTCCGCATAGCTCAGACTTGTTTAATGCAGGAAACAACTGATGAAAATCAAAAAAATGCAGCTGCATTTATTTTGGATAATCTAACAATTAAGCCAGCGATTAAAATCGCATTGGATAAACAGTATATAAAAAAAGACTTTAGAGATCGCTATCCTTTTGCTTTAAAACTCCAACAAAACAAGTCAGATATTGAGCATTCCATAATTGTAAATGATGAAGTATTTCTTTTGAATAAGTTTCAAAGAGAAGTTTATTCCGCATATCAACATAATGAGACAATAAGTATATCAGCTCCAACTTCTGCTGGTAAGTCTTATATTCTTTGTACCCTTTTGTTGGAAGAATTAATCGAAGGTAATAAAAATATTGTATATGTTGTACCCACAAGAGCATTAATCAGTCAGGTTGAATCTGATTTAAAAGTATTATTGAAACAATATAATCTTGATAATCAGGTAAATGTAACGACAGTGCCTCCTCAAGAAGATATTATAGAAGATAAATCTAATATTTTTGTTTTTACTCAAGAGCGTCTTCATTGGTTTTTATATGGGGGGTCTAATAACAAAATAGATATTCTTATTGTTGATGAAGCACATAAAATTGAAGATGGGAACAGAGGAATCTTACTTCAACAAAAGATAGAAGATGTTGTTAAAGCTAATTCTTCAATCAAGGTATTTTTTTCTAGCCCTTTTACATCAAATCCAGAAATTCTTTTGGATAATGTTATGAATAATAGCAGAAAGTGTATGGTCAATACACAATTTGTTGCTGTTAATCAAAATCTTTTATACGTTTCTCAAGTCCATAGAAAAATCAGAGAATGGCAAATCCATTTATGTACTATTGAGAAAACTATTTTGTTGGGGAGAATAATTATGACTGATCGACCTACAACTGAACGACATAAAATAGTTCATACTGCTTATCAAACATCGAATAAAGGTGGATGCCTTATTTATAGTAATGGGGCTGCGGATGCTGAAGATACTGCTACTTTGCTTTATGATTTACTACCAGAACGAGAACCGGACACAGAAATAACAGCCCTAGTTGAATTAGTGCAGAGCACTATTCATACTCAGTATGTTTTAGCTAGAGTTTTATCTAAAGGAATTGCATTTCATTATGGAAATATGCCCTTGCTCATAAGAAATGAAATCGAGCGATTGTTTTCCATAGGGAAAATAGAATATCTGGTGTGTACTTCAACTTTGCTGGAAGGTGTCAATCTTCCAGCAAAATCAATTATAATAAGAAAACCAACAAGAGGTCAAGGGAATCCGCTGAATCAAAATGATTTTTGGAATTTAGCAGGTAGAGCTGGTCGATTGGGAAAAGAGTATAGCGGAAATATCTTCTGTATCGAACCTTCAAAATGGAGTGTCCAGCCAGAACCAAATAAAACGAAACAAGAGATAAAACGAGCCTTAAATGTTATCGAAAATAAAGGTGAAGAATTATTGAACTATATTCGTCATGAGTCACCTAGACAAGATGCGGAAAAACGACCTGACTTAGAGTTTGCTTTTGGTTATTTTTATATAAGATATGTTTTGGAAGAAGAGACGGCACCTTTAAATCCATTTTATAACGAATTAATGACTGAATTATATTCTATTCAATCAAAGATCACATTACCAAGTTCTATCATAAAGAAAAATCCAGGTATATCGCCTCTTGCTCAACAGAAGTTATATAATTTCTTTACGGAGCATATTGATGAGATTGACACATTAATTCCAGTCTATCCCAATGATACTAACGCCTTTGAAGAATATAAAAATCTTATTGATATTATAGGACGTACTATTTCGTATTATCCACCTCAATTAAATGCTTCTAGAGCAATTTTGTTGATTAATTGGATGTCAGGAAAACCATTGTCATATCTTATTCGCAAAAGCTATGAATCTTACAAAAGAAATCATTATAATAAGAAACTTCCTGCGGTGATTAGAGAGGTAATGGAAAATGTGGAAAGTTTTGTCAGATATCAATTTGCAAAAGATTCAAGTTGTTATATTGATATACTTCGATATGTTCTCGAAATAAATAATAAGCAGGAACTGATGGAAAGTATTCCTCAGTTAAATCTTTGGTTGGAGTTTGGAGTATCTCAAAAGACCCATCTATCATTGTTGGCTTTAGGTTTAAGTCGCAATACTGTACTTGAATTGACTAAATACATTATATCTACAAAGAAATCAAAAGACGAATGTTTAGAATGGTTAAGGTCATTAGACCTTGATGAATTAGAATTATCTCCGATAATCATCGATGATATTAAAAAAGTGTTGTAGTATATAGTAGCATAAAAGTGTTGTTGTGAATAATTGAAAATGGATTTATGATTGTGCGAATAAAAAATTAAATTATGGCAAAGAACATAGAAATACGAAATAGTACAACAGAGTTTCTTATCTTTATGCTTGAAGGCAAGGAGGATGGGATTCAGGTGATGTATAAAGGTGAGACCATTTGGGCAACATAAAAGGCGATGGCGCAGCTTTTTGATGTGGGGAGTACTTGCAATCAGCAAGCATCTTAAAAATATTTTGAGAGTGGTGAGTTGGACGAACATTCAGTTATTCCCAAAATGGAAACAACTGCTTCGGATGGCAAGAATTACGATACGACATTCTATAATCTCGATGCGATTATTAGTGTCGGTTATCGTGTCAATTCTGTTCGTGTCACTCAATTCCGGCAGTGGTGTACATGTGTGCTTCGTCAATTTGCTATCCGGGGATATGTGATAGACAAGAAGCGAATGGAGAACGGCTCGTTTATCGGTGAGGATTATTTTGAGCATTTGCTTGCCGAGATTCGAGAAATACGATTGAGTGAACGTAGGTTCTATCAAAAATTGACGGATATATATGCTACGGCAATAGACTATAACAAGGATGCACCGACTACACGCCTATTTTTCAAGAAAGTACAGAACAAAATGCACTATGCTGTGCATGGGCATACCGCTTCGGAATTGATAGTTGAACGAGCCAATGCAAATAAGGAGCACATGGAATTGACCACTTGGGGAAATGCTTCGATGTAGTATTTAGTTTGTTTGTATAACTGTCTGATAATCAATTTTGAATGCTTTATCCTGAAATCTCGGCAACAGAATAGCAACAAAACTCCGACAACTCCTGAAAAATGCCGTTTTGGGGCTTATTTGCCGATGCAAAACTTTGTTTATATTAGATAATTTTCTGATATTCTGAATATTGCTTGCTTTCTCTAAATGTCAGAACAACAAAATAGCAACAAAATTGTAAAAAGACGGTTACTTTTGGTGTTTCTCTCTTTTTGCAAATATAGTGAAAGTTCTCGTCCGTTGTTATTTCTCCAGCAATATCGCCGAGGTGGGAGAGAATGGCACGAAAAAAACGGAGGTAGTTTCCCGCCTCCGTTATTGGATAGTTATTTTTCTCGAAAACGCCGTCTGTCGGCTTCAAAACTTTAAGTGGTATAAATAGCTGTGCCGAGAAAGATAACGCCGCATTCGCCGCCATTCAGCGTTACGCTATTGTCGGCTGTAAATAATCCTCTTAATCTTTATATGGTCGTTATCTATGACCTCGAAATCCAATGTTTCCCGTACACCTGTTGAATAATCCTCCTCAAAGTTGTATTCGCAAAGGACAAGCGTCCCCCATACGGGGTCAATATAGAAATAGTAGTCGCTTACTTTTTCCCCTCCGACAGCACTGTCCTGCGTTCTGTGTACCGTCCCGTATTTCATATTGTATTCATCGCCTGTCCCAAAGCTCATGCAAGGTTTGTCTATTGGCTTGTCAAACGGGGCAAATGTCAGGTTATCTGTGCGCACTAATTGCTCCAAGAAATACTCCTCTCCCGTAAATGAGCCTTTCAGCACATTGAGGGTTTCTTTCACTCCTTTGGGGAAATCAACGGGTTCTTCGTCATCTTTTGAACATCCCGTAAATGCCATGATAATGGCTATACAGGCTAAATATGCTAAACGCTTCATAGGTTATAAGAATTTTGTTGCCGCTTCTGTGATTTCTTTGCTGTATTGATAAATATCGTCTATGCCCTGTATTTTGTGCGCCACCTCTTTTTTGTCATCATCAAGAAATACTATCTTCTTGTTGGTGTCGCTGTCGAGGTACAGGCGGCAGATCGTCCGACGGTTATTGTTGTCAAGGAACACGGCGAAGTAGGTTTGAGCGTCCCTGTATGTTACTCTCTCAGCAGGAACAGTTCCGTGCAGTATTGCTTTGATGATATAGAACGCCTGCAACTCTTCCTCTGTTGTTATAATTTTGCTGGTCGCTTCGGGTTCTTCCGCTGGGACTGTTGCCTCGACAGGTTTCGCCGTTGCTGGAGTGTCCTCCTCCTTTATAGCGGCTTTGAGCCTGTCTGAAATCATATCGTTGATATATGAGCTTATTGTGCGCTTTACAAGGGTAGAGAACTGTTCGAGTATCTTTGTCGTGAATGTCCCGTCATAAACCTGTTTCCCGAAGTAACGCACGAAGTCGGGGGATGGGGCAGAGAACTCTTTGCTGATAACCGCTTTCAACTCTCCCATATATTTGAGTTCGCTGGCAGAACTTAAAATGTCGCTCACATTGAAATACGACTTGTGGAACTTTTTCAAATCCTCAATCTGTGTGTCTTTGAGTTCGAGCAGGTTCACTTCCAAGAACGGCTTTGTATCCATTTTGTTTGGCTCTGCGAGGTCTGTGTAGAACCTGTAAACAATGCCGTTGGTAAGGACACCGAATTTCGCCTTTGACACATTGAAGTAACGCAGGAGTTGGTTGTCGTGTAGGTTCAGGTCTTGCCGCCAATGCTTGCACTCTACGAGGATGACAGGCTCTCCGTCTTTCATTATCGCATAGTCTATCTTTTCGCCTTTCTTTGTGCCGATGTCGCAGCACATTTCGGGAAGCACCTCCAGCGGGTTGAACACGTCGTAGCCCAGCGCACTGATGAAAGGCATTATCAGGGCTGTTTTAGTCGCTTCCTCTGTCGGGAGGTTCTCTTTTAGGCTTTCAATCCTTTCGGATAGTTGCCTGATTGAATCTTTGAAGTCCATATATCTGTTATTTTACGGTTGTCTTTACAGGCGTTGCCGTTGTTCACAGATATACGCACGAAACGTGGGCATTCCTTTTAGGTCAGAGGCATCGCCAAACGCCTGAACACTCCACAAGGAAAATGCCCACGTATATACGCAGGCATCTACCATTGCTTTTGAGTGTTCTGAATTTTTGGCGATTTTCTGACCTCAAAACAATAGCAAACGCTATATTTACTAATATATTGTCGCCACAAAAGTACTCAAAATCTGTTGTTTTACGTTATATTTTCCGATTTTTCTTCCTGTTTTCAGGCTATATAAAGTGTTTAACGATAGCGAAAAGCGTTTTTCTGCACAGTATCGCAATGACAGCGAGGGCAAGCCAAAAACCGTAAATCTGCGTTTTCTCCCACCAAGACAAACTTCGCTCGACATATTCCGTTTCCGTAACGGTTTCCGTCTTTATCCTGTCACGGTAAACAATGCTGTCCCTGTATTCTATTTGCTTCTCGGTCGGGACGGGCTTCATCTGCGGCTTCGTGTCAAGGCTATGGAACAGCGTACCGTCAGGGTTTATGCGGGCATCGCTTTCGGCATAGTTGTTTTCGAGGTGGCTTGTGCTGTCAGGTGTTGTGCGCTCCGCTGTTTGTGCGGGTATCTCTACAAACACGGTATCTTTGACATTGACAATCCTTACCCGATATTCTATACGGACACTGTCCTGTCGTTCAATGTTGTAGCTCCCTGTTATGTGGCGGCTTGATACACATCCGCATATCGAAAGCAATACGAGCGATAAAATCGCAAAGAGTACAAACCTTTTCATACGCCTGTGTATTGAATTGAGTTGATACGATTGCGCCAGCCTTTCAGGAATACCTGCTGCGAGGCATCACGTTTGACAATGGCTTCCACGAAAGCCAGCCGAGCCGACTTGATTTTCTCAAACAGTTTTTCTGGGTCTGCGTTGTTGATAGCCCCCAGCGTTATGTTGCCGACAACTCCATCCGCAGCGACACCGAGAAGCCGCTGTACCTGTTTAATAGCTGTGGTCGCTCCTGAACACCAAGCCCAATCCACGCAGATATTTGCAACCGATTGATTGGCTATTTTGTCAGCCTCGAACTTGTCCCAGAATCCTTTTCTGAAAATCGTTTCCCACTGCTCGTCGGTCATTGCTTTCAGCTGCCCGACCGTTTTCCCGCTTCCTAAAAAATGGAGGAACGTGGCTATGGTAATTCCCTTGTTTGTCGCCCCGCCCTTGTCGTCTGGGTGGTTGGCAAAACCGCCCTCCCATTTGAGGATGAACGGTATAAGTTTCTTTTTTTCTGCCATATTATTTAATTGTTCAAATTGTGATAAAAATCTGTTTTGATGTCGTCATAGGCGAGCTTGACATTGGTGTACGCCCGCCCGTTGTTCTGCCCGTCCATGCTGTATATTTCAGCTTCCACGACCTTTGCTACCTGTTCAATCCATTCACTGTTGCAGTAGTCAGACAGGTGTTTGCCACGATAGGTGTACGGATCGAAACGGCTCTTGCGGTCTTCGTGCAGGACAGTCAGGCTTTTGCGGATTTTCTTCCGTGTCGCCTCTTTGTCATAGATGTGGTTTTCCTCCCTGATTTTCTTAATCATTCGGCATACCTGTTCAACGGATAGGTCGAATGCAAACCCCGAAAGATTACGGATGCGTAGTTGTGTTTCAGTACGTAACCCCTCGGATAGGTCTGTCAGCATTTCATTTTGCTTCCGTGTCTCTTCCAAAAGGTCTTTCCAGCTTTCCTGTTGCCGCTTCGAGGATTGCTTGCTGTCTTCCAGCAACTGGTTGATGATTGATTTAAACCATTGGAATATTGTAACCATCATGGAAATCGACAATATTAAGTAAGCCGCCCCAATCATTATCAGTATTCCGTAGTCACTGATGCCCTTTGCAATCTCTGTCACTTGTTGAACTTCATTCATTGCTATATTTTAATTTAATTTTTCCAACGGCTTGCAAACCAGACCTCTTTATCTTCTCCGTTTAACGTGAATCTTACAAATGTAAATTTCGCCTCCCATCCCTCCGACACGTCAAAATATGCTATTTCACTCATGCCCGAATAGATTTTCTGATCAGACTGTGGTCTGAAACGCATAAGCCCTTTGCCTATTTGCATTGCAAATATTACATTGCCCTCCAAAGTACCGGTTGGAAGATATACAGTCGCTGTTCCGGACATTATGAGACCAACGCATTGCGTATATTGATCGACAAGGTAAGTCGTACCATTAATATATGCGGTATTAAGTATTAAACCTGCTGCCATCAGGTTCTGGAAATATCCCCCATACGCAGGAGAATTACCTGTATTATTTGACCGCCCATATACGCCTGCTATTATGTTGCTCGCCCCATTAACATTCCCGTTGCCAATTCCGACGATTGCGCCATAATGTTTACGCCCGGTTGTTGATGGCAGGGCATTTGTCTTTGGGTTATTGCAGAATACACCGCTTGCCGATACATAGGCGACACCGTTATTATTCCGGGTTTCAATAACGCCTGATCCGGCGTTTATGTCAATTTCACACGGTTCGCCTGTATCCATTGAGAAATCACCGCCCGTTTGATCCGACACTAATTTTATCCGCCCACTATTCCCGTCAAGCAAGAGCGCGTATTCATTTCCGCTCATCATTGATGATCGTATGCGTTCATCAGAGAATAGGAATCCGGCAATCAACGCTTCGCCGAGAACGCTCAACTTGGTTTTTATCGTAGCATTTTCCAGAAGCATATTGATCGTGGATAGTGTATCGGCGACGATGTTATTCCAATCCAAATAGCTGCTATCACTTCCCAAATGGAGCGCATTTCTCAAAAAGTCGATAAAACTCTTTCCGTCCGAAGTCGCTATGCGATCCGTCGTGATCCGACCGGGCAGAATCTCCGAGAACCCATATAGTGTAACATAGCTCCGTTCGCCGTCGTATTCGCTGTTCAGAATGCCGATCAGCAGATGATAATACCCTGCAACATCGGTCATCTTGATCGCTCGGTCAGATAGGAGAAAATCGCCCTTTGCCGAAGTATTCGTGCGACTGACTTTGGCATAGAGATAATATTTCTTTTCGCCATTGTCAAGGTATGGCGAAAGGTATTCGTTCATCTCCCAAACCTTATACTCCGAATCGGCATGGGAGGACGAGATCGTGCCGATGCCGAGCGTCATGTGCTGGATGAATCCGTGCGGGATATGCAATTGTTTCGCCGTGTTGTCGTAGGTGATGCCGTCGCCTACCGCCGTGAGGTTGGTCTTGCTGGCGACGAACCGGAATTGCAGGCTCTCATCCCCGACGAGCATCATCATCGTCTGCACGGCGATAGGACTGATTGAGTTCGTGAAATTGTCGAGCAGGGAGGCTTCGAGCATGGATATAGTCTCCTGTGCGTCCCTGAACCGGCGTTTCGTGAATCGCACGGCTGACCGGTAATTCTCTTCGACCGTTACCTCCTCGCTTTTCAGGGTTTTCAATTCGCCCGATATGCTGTCTGAAACGGTCTGATTCGAGAGTTCTATCGACGGGCTGTGCGGCTTGTTGATATAGTCTTTTATCCCCGTGATACGAACCAAAACGCCCTCCTGCTGGAAATTGACGTCTCGGAACTGAATGTAACCTCCGAGGCGGATTCGTCCTCCGATGTTCTCCCAATCCTTTTTAGCCCATATTCCGTCGAGTTCCCCCGAGAACGTGTATTTCTGTTCCTCGTTGTCGAACAGGTGTCGGACGGCGGCTCTGAACATATCCCATTCCGCACCCGATTTTGTGGCATTGTCGCAGATGTAGCTGGCTGGCAGGTAACAGTTGAACACGGCATACGTGTCGCCCGTTTTCGGGGCAAATATGCTGTTCGGCATTGTTTCCCCGTCTATCTCTTGCGGCACAATCTCGAAGCGGCGAGCCTTTTTACCGCCCTTTGCGTCGTGGATGTACTTCACGTCGAACTCCTTGCCTGCGAGCATACCGCTTTGGAAGATGATTGTAATTGTATCACCCTCAATCAGGTAATCCTCGTAGTTCAGGTCGGAGGGTATGGAGTTGTCTATGATGTCGTAGAAGTTGTTTTCCTCGTCCTCCACGACCACGCTTGAAATCGTGCCGACACGCTTCGGGTATATCTCCGAGCAGTCGATGCTGTCTTCCGCAAGGCTTGAAACCTCCTTGTCGGCTCGCCGTATCGAAAGCCCCAAATCGTCCACTACATAGGTGCGGGCGTTGGCGGCGTTGAAACCGTCCTCGTCCTCAAAATATGTACCGTCATAGGCTATCGTCTGCAATTTCGGCAGCAACAGCTCGCTGTTCCCGTACTTGCTGCGGTCTATGTTATCCGAGCCTCCTTGAACAAACAGGATCTCAGTCGGAGGTTGGTCGCTGCTGTTTGAACGACCCACGCCTGACTTGAATCCGTTCCCGTAACCATAGGACAGCGGGAGAGGGTTGTTCTTGTCATACTCGACCTTTTTCAGCGAAACCCGTTTCCCCTCGATCTCATATTCCGTTTTGAACTCGGAGGCTTGCCGGGTGAGGGCATCGATGCAGAAATCGTGGTCGTAATTGATAAGTTTCTCGACGCCGTCAATACATTCTCCGACTGTCCAGCCCGTGTCCCTCCTGTTCATATTATCGACAAACATTTGGAGATGCTCTTTTGGCTTGGCTGTCAGGGAAAATTTCAGACGACCGTCCACGGGATTCCTGAATTTCCAAATCCTTGCTTTCGACTGATAGGATTCAAACGTAACGGTATAATCGAAACGGCGATTATGCTGTTTCTTGAACGCCTCAGGGCTTTCGAGGGTGTAACGTTGTCCCTGAAAAATACAATATGAACCGACTGGTAGCTCAATATGTTCAGGGAGCGAGTATTTCAGGACGATATTATGCTCTCCCTTGATGACCCTGTGGCGGTAGCTGGTATCATCTACTTCCACGTCTAATAGCATGGAATCTTTTGCATTGAATATTCTCATTCTGTACGCTCTTTTATTTATAGTGAATATGCCCATTCTGGCGTTTATATCTTCTCAACGATAAGTTGCTCCGATAAAAATTTCAGATGCCACAGCGAGCGGTAAAATCGCTCCTGTGATTATCGTATCCCGAGTTTCTTGCAGTCGGCATCCACCATTGCTTTGAGCAAGGCTCTCTGTTCGAGGAACTCTTTGTAACGGGCGATAGCGGTTTTCGCAGCGTCGCTCGACTTCGAGCCTCCGACGAGACCGAGGTTTGAGGCGTTGAACTCGTTTACGAGTTTCTGTTCGTGCGGGACAGGACAGAGAGTTCCGATTACCGCCTCCATGATTTTGTTCGATGTCAGTGGAGACCAAACGACAACCTCTTCGCACTCCCAAGATGTTCGGGTAACGACAGGTTCGTCCTTTCCCTCTGTAACTTCCACGGTTTTTTCCTCGATATTGAAACGATACAGGTATGAACCGTTACCTACTTCTTCCAAAATGGAGGGATTTTCATCATAGTTTGCCATAAACTTTCCGTATTTTTAATTAAACAATAGTGTGGTTATGCCGGTAAAAAACAAAGCCGTGATCCGATGTTGCTTGATTCATCAAATGGGCTGCTGACCTGTTGGCTTAAACAGATTAAACCTGCGCCAGCACCTTCTGCTGATCTGCCTCCGAAACAAGCACATTGTAATTTTTCCGATTCAGTGATGTTCGATAAGAACCTGTCGCAGAAATAAGTTGTAGAACCAGCACCTGAACAAACAGCAGGAATAATTTCTCCATACTCACCTCCGATTATCTCTTTGATGTATCCTGAATTTCTCGCTTCGTTGCCGACATGCCTATAACCATCGTATCCTGTATCATTGAACTTTGCAGGGTCTGAACAAACGAATACTTTCGATACACCGTCACCTCCGTTTTCCATGGACGGGCTGGTTTTTACATTTATCCCGTCCACAATTTTCCAAATATGCCCGAATGGATTTTCAATGCCACGGTATCGGGGGACATTGAATGTCTTGACCGTTTCTCCACTTTCGTTTGTGGCTGTATAAGCCACTATTCCTGTCCTGTTCCCGAGGCTGTCGGTATACCCGCATGGTATAAATGGATAATAGTCGCAGAAAGTTTCCCATTCAGCCCAATCGAATGTTGTTACACCGTCACCGAGACCGCCTTGCCGGTAACCCTCTGCGGTTAGTTCGGCATTATACGCCGCCTGAGTGTTGAGCGTTGCATACTCGACGACAAAAAGCCAATAGAGGGCTTTCTGAGCCTCGTAGGTCATACAGTTCCACTCAGTCGAACCCGCCTTGCGGTTGCGGGCATAGTTGCGTAAATTGGTTCGGTTGATATTTGATGCCGGACGACCAAGAAAGGAATGATATGTCCCGTCCCACGCGGAATTGTTGTTACCGCCCCGGAAATCAATAGAATCATTCACGACTGATGCCAACTTTGATTTTGAACGTTGAACCGTTGCCTCGTATGCTGATATATACATTTTCGGTACTTGATGGTAGCCGGGAAGTGGAAGCTCCGAGATACGTACACGGAAAATACCTCCATCTTCCGAGAACTTTCTATAATGGAGTGGTATTTCGACCATAACCTGACCGCGTGAGCCATCCCGGGTCTGTCCCGTCCAATCTTTCGGGTCGAGGTATTCGACCACCTTTCCGTCGTCGTCAAGTAAACAACCTTTTATTCGGCTGTGAACGGGTAGTGATTTGTGGAATTTCACGTCGCCGATACGGGTACAAGTCGGAGAGGAAACTGTCAGGGACAGTTCAACCCCATAAGAACATTGTTCTTCGAGGTAAGGGAGGAGCGAGGCAAGAGTTGCTTTCTTGCTATCTCCATCCGTATCAAGAACCTCGACAAGCAGGTCGAAAGGATTAGTACCTTTTACGTCCGGCAAGTCGCTGATACGTTTTCCGTTTTGGAACGCCTCGATTATTTGAATGAGGATTTGTTCCTGTTCTATTGTTAGAGCCATTTTTTTATTTTATTATTTTAGTTAAACCGGAAAGACCCATTCCCTGTCAGCCGTAACATTGATCTGCTATTCACGAATCTGACAGTTGTAGTTTTTTCTTGTGTGGCTTTTAGCCTCAATGATTTGGTAAACGTAACTGTCAGGGTGAAATTGAGCCATATCCTCCCGTCTGGATAAAACTCCGTAACCTGACAACTTTTGTAATGGAACGGGAACTCCTGTTCCAATGCGTCCACCCACAGGAGGTGTTCGCCGGGACGTATCAGGTCGAACAGGAGGGCATCCCAGTTGCGCCACAGTTCGTCGATGGATTCCGCCCGCATAAGACAGAAAATTTTCACGTCCTTTGTCTTGAACGTAACCTGTCCGCCGTCGTAAATCGCTCCTGAAAGGTGGGACAGATTGCGGAGAAGATTCGTTTTGACCGTCGGCATCTTCTTGACCTCGGCGAGAGTCCCTTTCAGAACCCGAACCCCGTAATCCGTGAATTCCAACCCGTCGAACTTGTAATCCTCCGAGGGTATTACTGAACTGTCGGGGGCTTTGTATGAATACCCGTCGAGCGGGAAATCATTAGCGAATTTCAATGTCGCCGTTTCGAGTGTCTGTGCGATTGCCATATTGGGCTGGGAGACGAGACGCAGCCTGTATACTCGACCGATATAAACGCACTCGAACGTATGATACGCCCCGTCGGACAGATGGTCGATCAGGGAGGCAAAACGGCTGTACGCTCCTGAGAACGCAACTTTCAGTTGTACCTCTTTCGTGTTCAGGACGGGATTCGATAGGTCAGCCTCGATGCCATCCTCCTCCTGCCAATCGTTCGAGGGGACTGTTTTCAGGGGAGGAAAGGCGACGAGGTCGTTCCAACCGCCCTTCAAGACATAGACACCGTACTTTTTGTAGGCGTCGTCTCCGTCGATGTATAACCGTCCTGTAATCATAAAATCAGTGCATTTTCAGAGGGGTTCTTGATGAACGTGCAACCCTGTTCGGCTTTCACGAACACGACCGACCATTTCGAGGCATTGACAATTGCATTTGCCCCGTGAAGTAGCACGACCTCGTGCTTTTTGAGAGTGTCGCAGTTGATTGTCGCGCTCGTGCGCCCGATAAGGATAGCCCGTGTCGGGTTTTCAAGGGTTATTGCCCCAGCGTCGATGTAGATACCGTATTTCTCGACATTATACTTTTTAAACAGGCGCAGGGTGGCGAGGTTCGGAAAATGATACCGCATACAGAACTCCAAGCCCTGTGCGCTTGTGTATAGCCGTATGATGTCCTGCAAATCCTCCGTCCCTTTGAACATATCGCACGCACGATATTTCTCCGCTAAATTGTGCAGGGATCGGCTCTCACATTCTTTCCGAGCCTGCTCTTTGGCTATCTTCCACTGCGCGAAGATTTGTTTTATTAAAGTATCCATATCACTTAACTTTTATGCCTTTCATTACAATATCATTTACCATTTCCCTTACACCGTTAATGCCATATTCGACATTCTCCATACGGTGTGAAATGGCTTCCGTATGCGATTCAATGTTCAAGACGCTTTCAAGGATTGCCGCCGAATTTGCCACAAGCAGCTTTGTGTTCTCGGCGATTGAGAACGTATGTCCTTGAATGGCTGTCGCCCGTCCGTTCAACTCGTCCACGCTTTCCTGCGAGGCGGTAGCGATTCCCGATTTTGCAGATTCTCTTGCTTTGTCAGCAAACAAATCATCCGCCCAACCAAACTGTGAATCGAGGTCGTTTTGCAATTCTTCGGCTTTTCTTTCCGCCCATTTTTTCTCTGCTTCATCAAACAATCCGTCTTCATAGAACTCGATAAGTTTCTTACGTATCTCTTCAATTTTTGTTGATGCGGCGATAGCCGCCTTGATACTTTCCGTAACCATATTTCGCATCATCTGCCTGACATAGTCCTTTGCTGTGGCTACTCCTTTCGTGCCGTTTGACCACGCATTAGTGTAGGCATCAGAGAAACTTTCAATAGCACTTTGTAAGTCCTCTCCAAATATTACATCGACAGCCGCTTCTTTATTCTCCGCTATCTGCTTGTCTATATCCTCAATCTGCTGATTCCATTCCTTAATACGGCTTTGGTCAGTCTTTTTCTTTTCCTCCTCCTCGGCTATTTGTTGTTCGATGAGTTTCTTCTGTTCTTCGAGATTTTCGTTCTGCTGTTGGATAAGGTTTGAAGCATCTTTTGAATATGCTTTATCGATGGAAACATCGAGCATTTCATACGTCTTTGTCAGGGTATTGATCTTTTCCCCCAAACGTGTAATTTCCTTTTCGTGCTTCTTGTCGTGAATCTTTGAAATAGAGGATGCAATTGACGTGGCAAGTCCAATGGCTGCTCCTGCTGCTGCCCCCCAAGGTCCGAATACCGCTCCTGCTTGTGCTCCCTGCATCGTTGAATTGAGAGCATCAGTTACCATTCCAAGCCCCTCGCCAATAGCTGACAGCGTTTCACTCCCGAAAGCGTCCCCGAGGCTACTGAATGAATCTTCAAGGAAGTTGAGAACGGCTGAAACCTCTTTCATGCCATCTTGGAGGGTTTTCAATCCCTCGTCTAACTTTGACAGGTTTGAACCCTCGCTGACAATTTTTTTCAACCCTGATGCCATTTTTTCAAAGGCGTTTTCACTCTTGGTTGCTGCGCTATCACACTCCTCTATTCCCTTACGTATTTTTTTAAGTTCTGTCGGTGTGCTTCGCAAAAATTCATACTGTTCCTTGCTGATCCCGATCACGCTTCCTTTTTCTGCATCGTAGACGCCAGATTCCAAGAACGCCAATGCTTCACGTCCTTTGCTTGCGATATTCTTTATCTCTGCCGTTGTTTTGTACGACATATCACCGAACAATGCGGTGATTGCAGATGAAACTTTCTTTGCGTCATTTTCTAACGCATACAGTGCTTCGGTCTGTTGGCGGTTCAATTCATCTAAGTTGCCCTGTGTAACACCGTCACGTAGTTTTTCGAAAGAGTTGCCCTTTTCGTCCATTTCGACCGTTACGAGGTTCTTACGCTTTTGGGCGAAATCTTCGATTATCTTGTTCCGCTTTTGCTCATAGGTAAGCACTTCCTGCAACGCTTTTTCGTTTACCTCTTTCAATGCTTTATTCCGAAGTTCTCCTGCAATACGTTCATATTCGGCAAGCTGTGTCTTCTGTGCAGAGGAAAGATCAGCGGCGGTTACCGTCGAGCGGTCAAATGTCAAGCCCTGCTCCTTTGCCTTTGGGTTGGCATTCTGCCATTCAAGTTCTTTCACGTCCCGCAACCGTTCCACCATTTCCGCCTGCCGTAGTACGTTGGCTTCGATAAGGCGTTTGTAGTTCAGCTCGTTCTGTGCGAGTTCCTTTTCCAAGCCCTCGTTCATCCCGTCGATGCGGGCTTGCTCGATGTCAAGCTCCGCCTGCCGAGCTTCCCGAGCAACGTCTTCGGCATATTCCCGTATCTTCTGTGTACGCTCTTCGGCTTTCGTTTCTTTGGATACACCGTAAGCGTCGATTTTCGTCTGTGCGTCGGCTATGTTCTTGCGTATCTTGTCGGCTTCCTCCGTCTTTAACTGAGCCTCTGTCATAGCGTCCAGCAAGCCTTGCTGCTCCTTTTTGTAATCCTCCCAATACTTCCTGTTTTTTACGACCTCTGTCTTGGCGGGTTCTTCGTTTGATGTTACTGTCTGCGGTATATCGCCAAAACGGCGTTGCGTTTCCGCCATCGTTTTTTGGAAATCCGATCTTGCTTCGATCAAGGAGTTCAATTCATCTATCAAATCGTTCTTTTGATAACTTCCACCACTACTGAATGAACCTCCTCCGGAAAATCCATAACTGTCGAATTTGTCAATGATTCCTTGTACCTCGGCAGACACTTCTTCTTTCCCTTCTAAAACCGGTACGATCTTCCAATAATAGGTTTCGGCAATGTCTAATCCGTCATCCCCTTTCTGCCCTTTGAATTTTTTTTGTAATAATTCATATACATTATCCTTGACATCCGCTTCTTTTTTAGCGTATGTATCCGCAGCATCCTTTGCCGATTTTTCAAAAGCACGGGTTTTGGCTGCGTCCTGTGCAGCTTTGGTAACAGCCTTGTATGCCGCCTCGACATCTTTCAATGACTGGATTTCCGAACTCAACCCTTTCAGATAACCGCCGTATTGGTTGATGATAGCCTGCTTTGCGACCTTGTATTCATCCGTGCCCTCCTTTGCGGCTTTCAGGCGGGCAAACAGGCTGTCAATCTGCAAACGTTCAGAGGCGATTTCCTTGTTCATATTGGATGTCGTCTTGTTGAGCCGTTCCTGCGCTTTCTCCGCGTCGGTCTGATAGGTAATGAGCTTGTAGATGCCGTATGCCAGCGTAGAGACCGCAGCGGCGGCGAGGACATACGGGTTCTTCATAATGGTGGCGTTCAGGAGTGCCTGCGCTTTCTCGACAAGTGCCAGTGCGTTGTAGTGCGCCAGCTCTGCCGCAGTCCAACCCGCCGTTAAGGAAGCGGATAGGGATTTCAGGGCGTTAATGGTAAGCAATGCCGCTTTATAAACGCCATACGTTGCGACAAGCTCGGCAATGACCCCGCCCACCTTTTCGTAGTTCTTCACGAGTTCTGTTGCCGCCTGTATGCTGCCCGTGATGATGCCTTGTGCGTTCGTACCGATACTGTTCAGCATATCGTCAATTGCTCCTTGCAAGTTGGATATGGAACCCTTGATGCCCTTGCTCTGCGTTTCGAGCATATTGTAGAACTTGCCGCCCTCTGAGGTGGCATCCATAAATGCCTGCTTGATTTTGTCCGCTGACAGGGAGCCAGCCGACATTTCCTCTTTCAGTTCTCCGATTGACTTGCCTGTCTTCTCGGCGATGACCGACAGCGGGTTGAATCCGGCGTTAATCATCTGCAACAGGTCTTGCCCCATAAGTTTGCCCGTCGAGGACATCTGCGAGAACGCAAGTGCCAGGGAGTTGAACTTTTGTGCGTCGCCCATCGAAATATCCCCGATAGCCCGCAGTATCGGCATAACCTCCTCTGCGGCGACATTGAACGACAGGAGCGTCTGTGCGCCTTTGGCAATGTCGTTCATCATCATAGGGGTATTGACTGCAAAATCCTTGATGTCGGCAAAGAGCTTGGCTCCCCACTGCTTGCCAGCGAGTATCTCGAATGACTTTTGCAGGCTCTCTATCTCTCCCCTGACATTCACGATCTGCCGAGCGAAGTTCGCCGCCTGCTGTACCGTGAACACCCCGACAATGGTCTTGCCTATGCGGTTAAAAGCAGCGTCAATCTTGTTGCCCTCCTGCTCGGCGGTTCTGCCTATGCCCTGCAAGATGCTACGGGATTGCGCAGCGTCGCTTTGGAGGGTTGAGTTGTCAATCCCCGTGGCGAAATGTAATCTTCCGTTATCTGTGTTCATTGATACGCTGTTTATTCGATTTCATCTAAAAATTTCCTCACTCGCTCCCTGTTTCTCGGGTCGTCAGCCTTGACAATCTCCTGCTCCTTTCTGCCCTTGTTGATGCCTTTGTCGCTGTCTTTCTTGCTGTGGTAACTCGGCAGGACAGCCCCGTACATAATCACATTGACATAGCTCATATCGTACAGGACATAATCAATGGGGAGGTTGAAAGCCTTGACAGTACCTGCGATTACTGCCCAAATGCTGTCGTTTCTTCCACTTTCGTCTGTCGCAGCAGATTTATCTCTATCAGGAAAGTGGTAAGCCCGAAAAAATCGGCTAACTGCATTCTCATAAGAAGCTGGCTTGCCAGCGTGTTGAGTTCCCGTGGCGTGAGGTCTTCGAGCAGCTGTTGGGCGAGTTCAGCCTTTCTGTCGATTACCTGCTCCACCTCCACCGTCCGCCTGAAAGGAAGAAGCCCACAAAACAGGCGTTTTCTTTTCGTCTGCGGGGCTTTCACTGTTTCCGTGAGGTGTTTTGCGCCAAGAAGAAAAATGGCGATGATTTCGCCTAATTTGCGGCATTCTTTCGCTGCGTACAGGCTATCCTCCGCCAATTTCTTCTCGTCGAGCTTTACCTGCGGGAGCTGGGATATAGCCTCCGAAGCAAGTATCAATGTCGCCGTGCTGGGCGGGTAAAACTTGTATGTCTTGTCGCCGATCGTAATATCCTCGGGCTGTTGCAGAACCTCCCGTGCGACCTGTTGTTCTACTGTTTCCATTTCTGTTGCTGTTTATGAAGTTGCGGGGGAGGGATTCGAACCCTCGACATTTAGGATATGAACCTAACGAGCTGCCGCTACTCTACCCCGCAAGGTGTCGGTTTGTTCCTGCCAACCGAAAAGGGTGTCTTTCCACTCGTCAGACGGTATTTCCCGACCGCCAACGGACAACAAAATGGACTTTATTCCCCTTCTCCATCCGTATAGGGCTTCACGGTCTTGCCCGTCTTCGGCTTCAAACACTTTGCGACATAGCGCAACAGCTTACCGTCGGCGGTGGTATAGCTTTCCTCGCAGCGTACCGTGCAACGGTCAATCTGAATGCCCTCGCACGTATCGTCTTCAAGAGGAATGACACGGAAAGCGTGTTCGCCAGCGATGAGACCGTCGTTGTCCTCAAACGGGCGGGTCTTGCCTTTCTTCACGAACAGGCTGAACTCGAACTCGTATGTGGTCTTGCCGTAACGGGCATCGACAATCTCGCCTCCCTCTTCCTGTGCAATGACTTCTTCGCCTGAGGTAGGAGTGAGCTTGGCAGTGTCTTTTTTCGGGGTGTCGATTTCCGTCCATTGGGCGGCTGGTGTCCCGTCAGTAGATGTTGCGGTCTTGATGCCGCATTTACCCCAAGATAAAATCATAACTGTATAATTTTAGAATTAATACTTAATACTTAATACTTAATACTTAATTGTATAGCCTATATCCCAGCTTTACCACGACAAAATGCTGTTTGATGTCGGGTTCGGCTTCGGTGTAGATTGTCTGTCTCAACTCGAACACGTAATTTGTCCCGCTGCCCAACAGGCTGTCCACCCAACCCTGCGCAAGGATTTCGAGCGTTTCTGTCCGCTCCCCATCCTCCACGAGAACTCCGTTTTCATAAGGGTCGATGTCGGGGACATAGATGTTCACGGTAACCACGCCCGTTTCTATCTCGTCAGGAAGTCCCGTCGTGAAAATCACGACAGCATCCTCCAAACGGCTGTCACGGGGACGCAGACCGTTCCGATAGACCCCGCCTGAAATCTCGGTTGCGAGTTCGCTGCCCCGTAGCAGGGCGATGATGTCTGTTTGTACCTGTTTCGCTGTCTTTGCCATAATCACTTCAATCCGAGTTTCCTTAACATTTGAGGAACTAACCTTTCGGCAAGCAGTTCTGCGCTGTCAATCACGTCATAGCCCTTTGCGGAAACATAGGCGGCATAGTTCATTCCTGCACAAACAATCAGAACAATGCCTTTCGGGAATTTTCGGGCGAGCTCCCTTGCGTAATCCGCACCCGTCTTTGAACCCTCATGACCGTTCTTAACCACCGCAGAACTTGATATATCCGCCACTCTCCCGTCCACGACGACCACATAGCCGAGACTGCTGCGCAGGTTGCCTGTTTGGTCCTTGTAGGAGTTGGTCGAGCGGGCTGCGTTAAGAACCTGCTCTCCGATATACGAAAAGTTGTTGATAATGATCTGCATCCATATATCCAACTTTCTTTCGATGTAGCTGTTTATCTCGCTGTTCGGTGTCACTTGTCTTATCGGCATACCAAGTTATTTTCTGCGAATTTGCCCGATGTGGCGTTTTCTTTTCGCTTTCGTATGTTTTTATGAGTGTTCAAAGAACCGCCCGCATTCGGGCTGAAATCGGGTTATATTGTCAGCCTTATTTCGCACACGGCTTCCAAAGGCTCGACTTGCATAATCGAAAACTCCCCGAGTAAAGTGCCAGCATGGTCTTTGAGCCTGATTTGCTCTGCGTTGAACTCCTGCTCCTCAATCAGTACCGTGTACGAGGCGATAGTGAAATGTTCGCCGTTCACGACCCCGAACTTGTTATGCTGGTTGGGGATATACTGACACGGGATAGGCTCTCCCCAAGATGCTTCCGCTTTCTTCGGATAGCCCGTAACAGGGTCAAGCCCTCCGCCGCCTGTCTTGCGCTTTACCTCGATTGTTCCGTTTTCGATTATCATAGCCGAGAACCTTTGTAACCGTATGTTATACCAGCGGACGAGGTCTCCTCCCCAAACTCGTCGAACAGAGCGTTAGCCCTGTTCCTGAACTGCTGTCGCTGTTCGTCCGTGAACGAATACGACTGCCCGCCCTGACTGATATTCGGGGCGAGAGACAGCCACAGGAGGAGGTCGGCGGTGGCGAGTTTATAGTTCTTCCCACGCAGATCTGCCTGAGTTGCCTCCGATGTCAGAGACAAACCCCGTCTCTCCGCAATCTCGACGAGAGTACGGAGAGGAACGGGATATGCGTTTACGCTTTTCAGGGATTCGAGAATCGTTTCCATAATTCAGTCGTTTTTTACCACTCCTGACCGTCGGTTCGGAGATAGATGTTACGATATGCGGAATCGAATACAGGAACGGCGTCTGCCTGTCCGATTGTTACCTCTGACTGAGGCTCGACAGTTCCGTATTTCTTCACGATAGTGTGCGAACGTTCGGCACGGAGAATCAGGTCGCTATTCTCTTTGAGGATGTCGTACTGAGTTGTTCCGAGACGCTCTGTCTCTGACAGAATCAGACGGCGGTTCTCGAACGGGTTGCCTGATGTCTGAGAGCCGTCCGCAAATTCACGGGTAATGGTCTGGTCGATAACTCGGAGCTGCAGTCCGTTGAGCCACGCCTGCTTTGCGAGCATTGAGTTCACGGCGGCGAGATCTGGGGTCTGAGAGATTCCGAGAGCGTTCGAGACTAACGACGCACACTGCTTGATAATCTGTTCGGAGGAGCAGATTCGATACAGTTCGTCGAGATTGACGAAAGCGAATTTGGGGTTCAGGCTGTGTTCCTTTGCGAACTTGATAGCTGCGGCGAGGTCGCCGATAATGTCGGCGGTGGACTTGTTGTTCCAGTCGGTCGTAACGGTGCGTTTCATTTCCTCGTCCACATCATAGTCGAGGTCGAATTCGTTCGCATAGGTAGCGTTGGTCGTCGGAGTGAACGAGATTTTACCTGCGTTCGAGGCGAGTTTCCAAGCGATGTATTCGAGTTCGGACTGAACGCCGTTGAAACAGTAATCCACGTCATCTCCCCAATACTGAACGAGTTTCGTTGCGTCCTCGTCCTGAGCGAAAGCGAGGGCGGTCTGATACTCCTTGATTTCGGCTCGGGTCATTTCTCGGGAAATCGAAATGAACGGAATGTCGCCCATCGCTGTCTCGAAAACAGGACGACGCTTGCGCATAATCGTTCCGTTATCGGTGTGCAGGTCGGCGGCTACGTTCTTTTTCTCCAACTGATTTTGGAGGGTTTTCCACTTAAACCCGTTTACCTTTTTGACGGGGAAATGAACGCCGAACAGAAACTTAGAGGCGTCGGCGGTGTTCAGGCGAGCCTGAATCATCTGCTCGGTAAGCCCCTGAATCATAGTGTTTACGATTGTTGCCATTTTCTGAGCGGTTTTTAATAGTTAATAATTCCTTTCAGGTCGTCAGCCAAAAAGTCGGGAATAGGGTTCCCGTGCGTTACGGCGATAACCCAAGCGTCGGTGTCGAGGTTCGATTTCGGGTCGATAGGCTTGCCTGTTCCGACGACTGAAAGAGCGTGATACTTCAATGCGGAGGTGTTCTCTGCTGCGGCTTCTTTCGCCTCTGCAATCTGAGAGCCTTTCGAGATTTCCCCAAGAGCGGAGGAGAGTGTCAGGACGTCGTAAGCCTTGTTCGAGGTGTCAATCGAGGCGATTTTCACCGCAACGCCACCGACCTTTGCCAAAACAAAATCCCCGCTCTTGAAATTGTGCAGTTTTTCGACCTTGACGGTCTTTTCGGCTGCGGCAACGTCAGCGGAGACAGTCGCCGTTTTAACGACGTGGCAGATACCGTCCACAGGTTCGCTGAGAAACGCTCCCTCTCGGAGATAATCGCCTCCGAGTTCCGAGACATTCACGGATACGCCTCCTCGAATGTCTGCGACTTTGTGCATTAGGACACGAGGTGTTCGGGTGTCCTTGTTGCGTCTTACTGTCATACCCATAATGCTGAGTTTTTAAAAGTGAAACAATTAGAACGGCTGCTGTCCGTCTTTCGGCATACCCTCTCTCTGCGAGATTGCCGCCTCCTGTTCTTTCGTCAGAGCGTTCTGTGTGGTTTGGCTGCCGTGTGCAGCGGGTTTTCCGAATACAGCCCCTTTCGCTGCGATTGATCCTGAAATCGTCTCGACCTCGGTCGTGATTTCGCCCAACAGGGTGTTGAACTCGTCATCTGACAGGTTATCCACGGAGGTACGGCTGTACCCTTTGCGGAGGTTCTCGGGGAGTTTGTCAATCACAGCCGATAGTTGCTGCTTGCGGGTTGCAGTTGTGCGCTCGCCGTCCATTTTGTCCAGTCGGTCAGTCAATGCCTTGTTGCTGTCAATGAGTGCCTTTGCCCAAGCTGGTACTTCTTCTGCGCCCCCTGCTGGATAAGTAGTTACAACGGTTGCACTGCCAGCCTGTCCGCCCGTGCCTGCGCCACCGTCAATCTTCTGCCCGTCTTTCAATCCGTACTTCGCCTCGTAGGTGTGTACGGCTGTCTGCTGGGCTTCCGTAGCTCGGCTGTCGCCGTAGCCATCAATCACTTGCTGCCACGTGTAGGCATCGACAGCTGCCTGCACCTGTTCAGCGGTTGTCACAGTCTTGGCGAGCTTGTCGGCAATCCTGCTCAAAATAGCTTCACTGACCCCCGTAAATTTGGCTTTCAGTGCGTCTAAAAGTTCCTTTTTCATATCCGATATGTATAAACTGAATGGTTTAATGCCACAAAAGTAATGGATTTTTTCAAAAGTGATTATTTTATAATCGGGAAAATCGAAATTTATTTTATCCTGAATGGTTTATGATGTGTGGCTTGAAATTCGTAAAAATGCGAAAAATTTTATCCGAACGGTTAAAATTTCTCCGAAAAAATTTGTTATTAGCAAAATAGTTCACTTATATTTGCAACGTGATTATAAAATAAACAGTTTGAAACCTCAAAATAGCATAAAGATGAAAGCAGAAGCATTGAACTACTCGACAGCGTATATCAACCGCAACTACCGCATCAAGGTATCGGGCATTGACAACGAGGGCAACAAAATCAACAAGCTCGTTGGCGTATCGGGAGCGATAAACCTTATCGGCGTTGAAATGCTGAACAAGTTTATCGGCATGGCTATCAACTGTATGGATGATGTTTGTGTATGCAAGCTGCGGAGAGGTATCAAATTTTCGTTTTACGCAAAATAATCAGGAGAATAGAACAATGGCAGCAATTATCGAGGCAGCGTATCTCGCAGGGTTCGAGCCAAGCTCGGACGACCTGACACCCGAAGCCCTGTATGCAGAGGCGGAGGAGTATTTGATGAAATCAATTCAGTATTAACCAACAAATAAAACAGGGCATGGATAAAAAAATGTATAACGACAAAGTTCAAGACTTGTATCATTTAATGAAAGTAGCATATTGTATAGCAGAAGAACTTGAATCTGATAGAAAAGAACGTGAACTTGAATCTGAAAAAACAAACTCCAGACTTAGTCTCCATTACAAAATTCAACGAGAACAAATGCAAGATATAAAGATCAAGATCGAGAGTATGATCTTTTCAACAATGGATTAACCAAATAACCAAATTAAAAAATGGAAGCAATAGCATTAACAAGCAGACAGACCGAGCAACAGGGTCTTAACGACGTAGTGATTAACAAAGTTCAGAGAATGATTGACGGAAAGGCAGTCGGCGTTCAGGCAACAATGGAACGCCTCGTAAACGAGGGTAAAATCGCACAGGACTATATCGCCCCGCTGGGCGTTGAGTTGAAGCGTAACGACCACAGCCCCGTGATAACATTCAACGGTGAGGGTAGCTTGACGATGAATATGCCTGACGGACAGTTCTCGCTCCACGCCAATGCAATCGGGCAGCTCGCCGACCGTATGGGCATCCCGCAGCGATACCTCCGTACACTTGCGGGCGGGGCTGAATGGCAGATCGCCCTCGCAGCGACGATGCTGAACGAACATAGCGGCTGGACGCAGCGCAGCAGGGTTCTCGTGAGAACGGTCGGCACACAGGTAAGGGGCGTGTTGAGCGACAGCTACCGCCGCCTGAACAGTGTTGAAATCCTGACAGCCTTTGTTCAGGAGGCAGCGCAGCAGGGAGCTGTAATCTCTGACGCTTATATGAACGACACGAAAGTATGGGCGGAAACGATACTCCCGCAGCCGCTGGTTATCCCGACAGCCAAGAACGGCGATGTTGTTATCTTCGCTGGGGCGAGGTTCAGTACATCCGACTATGGCGACGGGGCGGTTGATATGCGCTCGTTCCTGCTGAACGGAGCCTGCCTCAATGGTATGGTTCGTGAAAGCGTGATGAAGCAGGTACATCTTGGCTCGAAGCTCCCCGACAATCTCCGCCTCTCACAGGAAACCTACGAACTCGACACCAAGACCACCGTATCAGCCGTAAGGGACTTGACATCGGGGCTGTTTAGCAAGGACACGCTTATGCAGAAAGCCTACGAGATACAGGGGGCAAGCGAAATGGAGGTTGATTTGAACCACGAGCTGAACCGCCTGACAAGCAACGGCAGCTTGCTGAAATCGGAGGGCAGCGAGGTACAGAAAATCCTCATGCGCAACGACCCCGAAGACGGGGTTCAGGGCGGAGCCACCCTTTGGAAGCTGACGCAGGCTATCACGGCACACGCCCGTGAACTGACTCCCGAAAGAAGCCGTGAACTTCACGAGATTTCGGGGCAACTGATGAACCGTGTAAAGATAACCGCATAAATAACCAATCGCCCGCCATTCGGCTTGAAAATAGCGTGAGTGGCGGGCATAATCTTTTGACGATATGGAACAGAAATTTGAATTTACGGAGGGTAACTACGGTATGCTTGACTACAAGAACGGGCATACGCTGAAAAGGTACAAGGAGCTGTGCAAGGAGCGTAACGAGGTGGACGTGAAGAAATACGACTGCTTTTTTGCTTTCTCCAACCAACAGTTTTCGGAGGGGCTGAAATCCATACGCCCACTCAAAGATGGAGAAAAGCTCGTAAGGCTCGGAGCTGGCGGCTATGGTACAAGGGACGGAGCGGACAGGTTGTTTGCCTATTACGATGAAGTGAACGCCCGCATAAAGGCGGAGTGCGACCCGCAGGAGGTGTACGTCTATGAGTACAACAACCACGAGTGTTGCATAGATTGGGACGGAGACCTGAACGCAATACGGCTTATCGCTTCGATATGGGGCGAAGACGTTGCAAGGAGCATCGAGCGCAAGTCCGTTTTTTACCCGATTGAGCAGATTTTTGGCGGCAAGGCATAAAACGGGCTATTTTCTACGAATAAACCTACCGATAAAGTGGGTTTTCTCGTAGAAAACTCCATTATACCTACGATTTTCTACAAATTAAGCCGTACACGCGTGCGCGAAAGGAGAGGAAAGGATAGGATAGGAAAGTATATACCTTACGGTATTGTCATTTTCGCCCCCTGTTCAGGGGCGGGGACAGAGAAAAAATTAGAGGTATGGCAAAAAAGAACTACAAAATCAGAGCAAAGTTCGTATTCGACGGACAGATCATCGTGCGGGCGGCATCCCGACAGGAAGCGGAGGTGGCAGCGGAAAAGCATATCGCCGTAACGCTCGGCAAGGTTGAGCCCCTTGACGAAAGCATACAGGACTGGGATTTCAGCCTGAAAGGAAACACAGTTGTAAACCGTAAATTGGAACGTGAAAATGGCACGATTGAACATTGAACGCCAACAGAGGCTTGAACCACAACGGATAGAGTATGCTATTCGTTGTATTGAAGATCTCGGCTATGCTATCATAGAACGGGATAATGTTAAAATCAAGTTTATTCACAAAGGCAAATTCGTGATTTTTTATCCGTACAGTGGTTGGGCGACAGGAGCGTCAATCAAAGACGGACGGGGATTGCGTAAGCTATTGAAACAGTTAGAAAATGGAAGCAAATAATGAGCAATTAGAGAGCCTGAAAAAGAAGCTCCAAAAGTTACAGGCACTCGCAGAGAGAGGTTACAGGGGCGAGGCTGAAAACGCCCGCCGAGCCATTGAACGCATCTGCGAACAGTACGGCGTGAAGCTGGAGGACGTGCTGGATATTGAGACCAAGCACCGATACACGTTTGAGATAGGCAGGAGCAAGGATATGATGAGTTTGTTTGTGCGCTGCCTGTCCACAATCTGCGACATTTCGGGTATGACCTACTCCAAGCCCAGCCGCTCGTCGATACGGGTTGAGCTGACAGCCTTGCAGTATGCCGACGTGCAGAGCCTGTTCAATTGGCACAAGGCAAACTACGAGCGAGAGCTTGCCGAGTTCCGCCGTACATTTATGAGTGCCTACATCGTAAAGCACGACCTCTATACAGACAAGGATCGGAAAGGAGGCGACGATAGAGAACTCACGCAGGAGGACATCGAGCGCATACGGCGGGTGTGGAAGATGCGAGAGGCTATGAGCGACAATACCTACCACAAGCAGCTTGAGGCTTCGCTATGAAGATTTGGGATAAGATAACAATCAACGGGGTGGCATTCTACGAGCCACCCTCAATGTGCGGAAGCTGCCCAGCCCTTATCATCGGGCGGAACGACGCACGAGGGTTCTGCTCGTTTTTCGATAAGCGGAAGAACAGGTGGGATAACACGCCGAAGCGTTGCAGTGAACTGTTTGTGAAAGGCTTTGCGCTCGGCGGGGATTTAGTAATTACGATAAAAGACAAATGACAATGAAGAAAGAACACATTTATCGGGTGGCTTTTCACGAGCCGCCCATTGAGAACGACGAACGGAAGGACTTTTTCTTTTCCTCCCTGTCAGCGATATACGAGGATTTCACGCCTGAACAGATAGGCTGCAAGGTTAGCCGCCTGTGGAACATCGGCGTGTCAGGCGGAACGCCCTATGATGGGGCGAAATGCAAAATCACTCGTGAGCCGCTGACAGCGAAAAGTCGAAACAAGCCCGAATCAAGGCTAAATTCGGGCGAACAGAAGCTGGACAATAACTTGACCCAAGAAAAGATTTGAAGCCGAAATACAGCGATTTCGAGGAAAATAACTTAATTTTGCAACATCCAAAAAGACAGGAGTATGACAAACGAAGAATTTGAAAAGATATGGGCTGAAATCGAAGAACAAAACGCCCGTGATATTGCGGAATGGGATGCTTTGCCCGAAGAAGAAAAAGAACGCATTTTCTTGGAATTTACGTCAAACCCCGCCAATGAACGCATCTGCGGTTACAGAATGGAACGCCATCGGGGGGCTGACGGTAAGTGGGTTTATGACACTATTTCTGAATTTGATGATGATTATGTGAGTGATACGGATGAAAACGGAGTGCATTTTCTCTAAAATTCGGAAATGAAGAACTCGTATCTTCCGTCTTTTTCACGGTATCCTGTAAACTTGAACCTGCAACCCTTATCAAACAACACTTCTCGTTGGTTTGGCTTATCTGTAAAGCGACCGCTGAACTGAGATAAACCCTCAATCGGGTGCCCTGACTTGCCTCGTATAACAAGTAGGACATCCGTTTCATTTTTCTTGCGTCCTTTGTGTCTCTCTCCAAATTCAATCGCTGTATTTCTGTCTAGACTGCCCGACGTGAATCCCTTAAATGCCACTTTTTCGGACTTTGTTGCCCAGTCGATAAATTCCCGTAGGCAGGTTTTATTCAGCCGCACGGAGCGGTACACGGTTTCGGTGGTTGTTTCTAACTTGGAAAGACCCTTTGACAGCAAGTCCGAAAATGCCTCGTTGAACTCTGTCAAGTTGCCCCTGCGGAGCTGGTTGTTCAACTGTCGGAATGTTGCACCCTCGCCCTGTGTGTAGTGGAATATTGCCGCCTTTTCCGTGTTCGACAGAGCGGGGTATTTCGATTGCAGGAAGATACCGAGCGATTCCTGCATAGCCTCGTTGGTTCTTCTTGCCCGTGTGAATTTTCTTTCCGCTTTCGTGTAGGTATCAACCTCGAAGCCCTGAACATACTGCGGGTTCTGTCGGATGAAGTACGGCATAGACGACCAGCCCTTTGCCCGCTCCTTGTTGTCGGCTACCCAGTCGTTAAACCTCTGCGGAACTTCGGCGACGCTGTTCACGCTGCCCTCGCTGACAGGCTCTCCCGCCAATATGCGGCGGTTGTCCTCCGCCATTTCTGCCTCCGTTTTCAGGATGGTTACGGCGTGGCAACGGCAGTGCGGGTGCCAGCCAGTGAACTTGAAATCCTTTGGGTAACGCCCTTGCAGGAAGTCGCAGATGTCCTCAAACGGTACGCCGTTGAGCGTGTGGTTGTTTGAAAGGCGTATTTCAATGCCAACGACGAAGTCAAGCTGCTGCCAGCGTACATAATCTGCCGTGCGGTAAGCCATATTGGTTTCTGTGGCTGCGAGGCGGCGGGCGTTCTTGTAGGAGCTTCGATACACGCCCAGCCCCGGATGAAAAGCCTTTGCCGCCTTTGACAGATGCAGCACCCCGTGTTCATCCCGCACACGACGGAACAGCTTGTCAGGGTAGCGGAGATACTGCCTCAGGTCTCGGCTCAGTTCTTCTGCCGACAGCCCGTCCCGCAGCCCTATGTCAATCCCCATTTCGATTTCCGACTTGAACTGCTCCGTGTATCGCCAAACACGATCCGAAAGATTTAGACCGCTAATACAACGATTCTGAAACGATTGTCGAGCATCATCGTTCTTATTGAAATAGCGTTTACTGTTTCTGATTTTATGAATTGCGCCTCGTTTGCCAGTCCAATATCTACCGATTGAAGTTTTTACGAGTTCATCGTTTTTTCGATTCGATAGCTGCCATTCTGTATTTATTCCATTTATAATTACCGCCGTAATACCGCTTTTCAGCCCCGACAACAGTTTTTCGAGCCGTTTCCGTGTTGCAGGATAGTCTGTGAAAGAAAACGGCTTTT